>PJTT01000197.1_pt1 | contig 91262 bp, 70 predicted proteins | sample 1512261 | NCBI WGS metagenome assembly PJTT01 (sample SAMN08177685, study PRJNA422409) | Soil metagenome, whole genome shotgun sequencing project. | isolation source: Soil (2) enriched on wood chips | place: USA: Madison | collected 2015-01-15 | reverse complement strand
CGTGGTAAATCATATTGCTGTCAAGTTGCTCTCCAGCAGCGCTTGAGTCCTCTTCTGATTTACAGCGCTAATAAAGGCCTTTTAAGCCAATTTAACACCAACTATTTTTTGCACCATTACCATCTTAAACTACCTATTAATCCATGATATAAGGGTAATCATCTTCAACGTAAATATCCTTGTATACTTCACTATCATCAGGATACGGGCTTTCTTCTGCAAACTGCACCGCTTCTTCCACTTCAGCTTTTATCTTGTCGTTGATTGCTTCGATTTCTTCGTCGGTAGCAAAGTTATTTTCTTTAATTTTTCTCAATACAAATTCAATCGGATCGCTTTCTTTGTATTCCTCTACTTCTTCTTTGCTACGGTATTTCGCAGGGTCACTCATAGAGTGGCCACGATAGCGGTAAGTTTTAATTTCTAAGAAAGTAGGGCCACCTTTTTCACGTGCACGCTTTACAGCACGCTCGATAGCTGTATGCACTGCTTCAGGATTCATACCGTCTACAGAATCGCCAGGCATATCATAAGCATCAGCCAGACGATAAATGTCCAACACTTTAGAAGTGCGGGATACGGAAGTACCCATTGCATAGTGGTTATTTTCGCAAATAAAAATAACCGGCAATTGCCACAATACCGCCATATTAAAGGCTTCGTGCAAAATACCCTGCCGCGCAGCACCATCGCCAAAGAAGCAAATAGTAGCGTTATCAGTGTTGTTATATTGTTCTGCAAGCGCGATACCGGCACCCAGACCTATTTGTCCGCCTACGATACCATGTCCGCCAAAAAAGCGCTTTTCTTTAGAGAAAAAGTGCATCGACCCACCCTTACCTTTGGTACAACCGGTAGCCTTGCCATACATTTCAGCCATACATTCCTTTGCCGGTATGCCTTTCGCAATTGCCAGTCCATGGTCCCGGTAAGCAGTAATCACATTGTCTTCATCACGAATAGCCGTCATCATCCCGGCAGAAACTGCTTCCTGACCAATGTACAGATGACAAAAACCACGAATTTTCTGCATTCCGTATAGCTGGCCGGTCTTCTCTTCAAAGCGGCGCTGAAGCAACATTGTTTCGTACCAATATAAATAGGTTTCTTTTCCGAATTGTGTCTGCACGGTTTTACTATTTTTGTTGCGAAAATAGAAAATAATTCAGCAAGTTGCCTTACTTAAAAAAAATAACGCTTACCCAATTCAGAAATTATGATTATCAATCATTTATTTTTGATTCGCCGCTCATTGGCATTACCGGCTTAAATGGTAGCGGTAAGACTAATTTGCTGGACGCCGTATACTATTTATGCTATACGAAAAGCTATTTTCAAAGCCGGGAGACCAACAATGTTCAATACGGAAAAGAAGGCTTTAGAATAGAAGGTAATCTGGCTGCGGAAAATGAAGATGATAAAATAGTGTGCATCTGGCGGGAGGGTAAGAAGACGATTAGCCGCAATGATATTCCCTACGAAAAAATAACCGAGCATATAGGCAGCATCAATGCTGTAATGATAGCGCCCGATGATATTGCGCTGATTAATGAAGGTAGCGAGCAAAGAAGAAAATACATTGACGGATTGCTCTCTCAGCGGGACATTCAGTACTTTGAGCATTTGCTTACCTATCATAAATATCTGGCGCAACGCAATGCCTGCCTGAAGCAAAGTAGCATCAATAATGCTGACCATAATTTGCTTGATATTTACGACCAGCAATTGGCATTACATGGTGCCTTTCTCATTCAGGAGCGAGCCAAACTTTCAGAAACATTACCGGCTGTAGTAGAGCACTATTATGCCTTGCTCAGCGGCAATAAAGAGCCTGTGGCGATTCAATACCGCCAAACTGCTGAACCGGCTAATTTGCTCAAAGCCTTGCACCAATCACGCCAGCGCGATATCGAATACAGACGCACGCTGGTAGGCCCGCATACTGAAGACTGGATTTTTTCCATCAACAATCATCAACTTAAATCCCATGCAAGTCAGGGGCAAAAAAAATCCTTTTTGATTAGCCTCAAGCTCACGCAAATATCATTGCTGAAAGAAATGGGAAAATTGCCTTTTCTCTTGTTGGATGATATTTTTGAAAAACTGGATGCAGCAAGATTGCAAAGACTATTTAAACTGATTGTCGATTTTGATTTACCTCAAATATTCATGACGCACACGCAAGCATCAGACTTTCAACGGCTATTGCCCGATTTGCAAGACAGATTACAGCTAATAAAGCTATAGCCGGCGTTTTATTAGAAAAAAATAACAGCGACCAAATAAGGGCAAGCGTTGGCTAAATTGTCTAATTTCGTTAGCATTGCAATACGTTTCAACAAAAATTCCCAGTAAACATGAATTTATTATCGCTATTTGGTGCCGAAAAAATACCAATGGACCTGATACATCAGGTAGAGCAAAATGCGCCTAACCTTATTGTGTGGGCAGTGCCGGCAATGGTTGTTTTTTCTGCATTAGAAATGTGGATTTCTTACCGTCAGGATAGAAAATTTTATGAGAAAAAAGAAACGATTGGTTCTATTTTAGTTGGCTTGGGCAATCTGGTAGTGAGTGCCGGTATAAAGGTAGTGCTGCTCTATGCTGTAGTAGGTATTTACAACCTGATACCGTGGCGCATGGAGCTGAACTACAAGCAATCGCCTTTCAGCTTTGATAGTTATTGGTGGCTATTTATCCCTTGCTATATTATCTACGATTTGTGCAGCTATTGGGCACATCGCGTATCGCACGAAAACCGCTTCTGGTGGGCAACACACGTAGTACACCACAGTGGCGAAAACTATAATCTGGCCGTATCTTTTCGCCTTAGCTGGATACAGCACATCAAGGTAATTTTCTTTTTGCCAATCGTATTAATGGGCTTCCACCCTATTATATTTTTTGTAACCAATCAGGTAGCAGTATTGTTCCAATTTTGGGTGCATACAGAGTATATTCGCAAATGTCCGGCATGGATGGAATATATCTTTGCAACGCCATCTAACCACCGAGTACACCACGGTTCGCAAGAGCAATACATTGATAAAAATTACGGGGCTACTTTTATATTCTGGGATAGAATATGGAAGACTTACGAGCCGGAAGTTGAAAAGGTAAAATATGGTATCACAACCAATATCGGCAACAAGGCTAATCCGTTTTTCATCAACTTTCACGAGGTACGAGATATGATTAAAGACGTAAGAGGTGCAAAAACCTTTAAACGCAAATGGTTCTTTTTATTTGGCAGCCCTGTAGCAGTAATGCTTGAGAAGCAAAGAATGGAACAGGAAAAAATAGCTGCCGCTCAAGGCCAGCGCGTAATGGAAGAAGTAAATTAATAGTTGTAATTAGCACAATAGACCGTCTCAACAAACGGTCTATTTTTTTTGCAAAAAATCTCGAAAAATGAACGTTCATTCATTTTTTCTTAGTAATATTGTTTTATGGACAAAAGAGAAGCCATACTCAAAAGCGTATTGAAACTGGTAAACCGCGAGGGCTTTTACCACTTGAATATGAAAAATATCGCGAAGGAAGCCGGAGTGGCTGCCGGCACTATTTATCTATACTTCAAGGGCAAAGAAGATTTAATCAATGCGCTGTACGCAATGATTGTTTCTGAATTTAATCAGCGGGTGTTAGACGGTTATGATAAAACGAAAACTGTGCAACAAAATTTCTACGCCATGCTGCACAATGCTATTGAATTTTATTTGGCCGATGCCAACCAGTTTAGTTTTATAGAACAGTATACTTATGCTCCATTTCTCTTCAAAGAAATACAAGAAGAAAATTTTCTATTGCTATTGCCTATTTACAAAATGATGAGAGAAGGTAAGAAACATGGGCTGGTTAAAAACATTCCAGATGCTGTGTTGTTAGCCTTAATTCACGGCCCTATGAATACCATTATAAAATTACACTTAGCACATAAAACCGACTTGAATAAAAAAGGTGCCAAACAGAAGTTCTATGAATCGGTATGGGAAGCGATAGCTATATAAATACCAAAACTAAAATTCCAATACACAATACTATTATGAATCGTACTATAAAAAAAGTTGCCGTACTTGGCTCGGGCGTGATGGGCAGCCGCATTGCCTGCCACTTTGCTAATATTGGCCTGGAAGTTTTACTGCTGGATATAGTGCCTAAAGATGCGCCCGAAGGCGATGCCAAGGCAAGAAATAAAATAGTGAATGATGCGCTGGCATTTGCTCTAAAGTCCAACCCCTCGCCTATTTATAGCAAGTCATTTGCTAAGCGAATCAGCACGGGCAACTTTGATGATGATTTGCAAAAGATAAAAGACTGCGATTGGGTAATTGAAGTCGTTATCGAACGATTGGATATAAAGCAACAGGTATTTGCCAATGTGGAAAAGCATAGAAAACCTGGAACGCTCATAACCTCCAACACTTCAGGCATTCCCATTCACTTAATGGCCGAAGGGCGAAGTGAAGATTTCAAAAAGCATTTCTGCGGTACCCACTTTTTCAATCCTCCTCGATACTTAAAATTACTGGAAGTCATTCCTACCGCAGATACGGATAAGGAAGTGGTAGATTTTCTGATGCATTATGGGGAGAAATTTTTAGGTAAAACTACCGTACTCGCTAAAGATACACCGGCCTTTATCGGCAACCGTATTGGAGTATTTAGCATGATGAGTTTGTTGCAGTACGTAGAAAAAGAAGGCTTGACCGTAGAAGAAGTAGATAAGCTGACAGGCCCTGTGGTAGGGCGTCCTAAGAGTGCCACTTTCCGCACCGCTGATGTTGTGGGTATAGATACCCTGGCTTTAGTAGCCAATGCTCTGGTAGAAAATGTGCCTGATGATGAGGGGCGTGACATGTTGAAAGTACCGGAATTTGTCAATAAGATGATCGCCAACAAATGGCTGGGAAGCAAGACGGAGCAAGGCTTTTTCAAAAAAGTAAAAGGCGAAAATGGCAAGAGCGAAATACATGCACTCGACTTGAAGACCTTGGAATACAAGCCATCGCAAAAGGTAAAGTTCGCAGCGCTGGAAGCTACGAAGCCGGTTGATGATTTGAAGCAACGATTAAAAATGTTGATCGCTGCAAAAGATAAAGCAGGAGACTTTTATCGTGCTACTTTATTCCCTTTATTCGCTTACTCCAGCAACCGTATACCCGAAATTTCAGATGAGCTCTACAAAATAGATGATGCCATTAAAGCCGGCTATGGTTGGGAACTTGGACCATTCGACACTTGGGATGCATTGGGTGTGGTAGACACTTTGAAAGCCATGGAAGCGGCCGGCAACAAACCGGCACAATGGGTGTATGATATGCTCGCAGCGGGCAATACAGCCTTTTACAAAATAGAAAACGGCAATCGCTTATACTACGACATTCCATCAAAGAATTATAAAATTATACCGGGTACAGAAGAATTTATTCTGCTGGACAATATTCGCGAAAGCAAAACAGTTTGGAAAAATAGTGGCACCACGATAACCGATATTGGCGATGGTATCCTTAATATAGAGTTCCATACGAAGATGAACAGCATTGGTGGTGAAGTACTAGAAGGCATCAACAAAGCCATAGACCTTGCAGAAAAGGAATACAAAGGATTGGTTATTTCTAATGAAGGGGCCAACTTTAGTGCCGGTGCCAATGTGGGTATGATTTTTATGATGGCTGTAGAGCAGGAATATGATGAACTTGATTTCGCCATTCGTCAATTTCAAAACACAATGATGCGCGTTCGCTATTCATCCATACCGGTTGTGGTGGCGCCTCACGCCATGGCCTTAGGTGGTGGTTGCGAAATGTGCCTGCATGCCGACAAAGTGGTTGCCCATGCCGAATCTTACATAGGTTTAGTAGAATTTGGCGTAGGCCTAATACCAGGTGGTGGCGGCTCCAAAGAATTTGCAGTAAGGTTATCTGATTCCCTGCATGATGGCGATGTAGCCTTGAATGCCTATCGGGATAGATTCCTGACCATTGGTCAAGCCAAGGTTTCCACCTCAGCAGAAGAGGCCTTTGAATTAGGCTATTTAAGAAGAGGTATTGATAAAGTAGTCATCTCCGACCGTAGATTGTTAGCCGAAGCGAAAGCAGAATGCCTGGCACTGGACGATGCTGGTTATGTGCAGCCAACAATAAGAAAAGACATAAAAGTATTAGGCAAAACCGCGTTGGGCTTAGCTTACCTGGGCGCCAACTCCATGATGGTCGGCAATTACATAAGCGAACACGATGTAAAAATATCTCAGAAACTGGGCTACGTATTAGCCGGCGGCGATTTGTCCAGTCCAACAGAAGTAAGCGAACAATATCTATTAGACCTGGAGCGAGCAGCATTCTTAAGTCTAACAACCGAAAAGAAAACGTTGGAAAGAATTCAATCGATTTTGACTGGAGGAAAGGTTTTAAGAAACTAAACCCACCCGGCCTCCCAAGGGGAGGTGACGCGATTATAGAAATATTTTTCGTTGCGCCTCCGTTGCGCTCGTTGCGAGAAAAAAATAACCATCACTTTGAGCCTTTGTGCCACAGTGAGCAAAAACAAAAATAAATGAACGCATACATAGTAGCAGGTTTAAGAAGCGCCGTAGGCAAAGCCACCAGAGGCGGTTTCCGGTTTACGCGCCCAGATGTTTTGGCTGCCGACGTTATCAAACAATTGATGGCCACCGTACCACAAATAAATGCAGACCAAGTAGACGACCTTATTGTAGGCAACGCTATGCCCGAAGCAGAGCAAGGTTTGAACTTTGCAAGATTTGTATCCCTAATGAGTTTCGATACCGATAAAGTATCCGCTATGACGGTAAATCGTTATTGCGCTTCCGGCTTGGAAACCATTGCCATAGCGGCTTCCAAGATACATGCTGGTCAAGCGGATTGCATCATTGCGGGTGGTTCGGAAAGCATGAGTCTGATACCGATGGGTGGCTGGCGCGTAGTGCCCGATGCGGATACTGCCTTAGCACACCCCGACTATTACTGGAACATGGGTTTAACCGCTGAGCAGGTAGCTAAAGAATATAAAGTGAGTCGCGAAGACCAGGATGCTTTTTCCTACAACTCGCACCAGAAGGCCATTAAAGCAATAGCAGAAGGTAAATTCAAAAATGAAATAGCGCCGGTTACGGTCAAAGAAACCTATATCGGTGCGAATTGTGGCACAAAAAAGACCAGGGAATTTATTGTCGATACAGACGAAGGTCCGCGTGCAGATACATCAGCAGAAGCCCTGGCAAAATTAAAACCTGTGTTTGCTGCTGGTGGTAGTGTTACCGCCGGAAATTCCTCGCAAACCAGTGATGGTGCGGCTTTCGTAATGGTGGTTAGTGAACAGTTTTTAAAAGACAACAACCTTACCCCAATTGCCAGGATGGTCAGTTATGCGTCGGCAGGTGTGCCACCCCGCATCATGGGTATCGGTCCTGTAGCGGCTATTCCCAAGGCTTTGAAGCTTGCGGGGCTGAGTCAGAATGATATCAACCTGCTTGAGCTGAATGAGGCTTTTGCTTCGCAATCGTTAGCGGTCATTCGTGAATTGGGTTTGAATCCCGACATTATAAATGTAAATGGCGGTGCTATAGCGCTGGGGCATCCTTTGGGTTGTACGGGTACAAAGCTTACTGTGCAAATATTGAATGAATTGAAACGTCGAGAGCAAAAGTATGGAGTTGTAACGATGTGTGTGGGTACCGGGCAGGGTGCTGCGGGGGTATTTGAGATGTTGTAGAATTTTTATTAACCACAGAGGACGCAGAGTTACACAGAGATTTTCTCTTGGAATAATAGGGAGATTGCGGGAATATTTTAAGTACACAAAGTTTTATTTCATAAAATAGTTGAGGCATGGTTGAGAATGATTTGTCTTACAAAATTATTGGAATGGCTATGGATGTACATTCTGCACTAGGTCCGGGACTTTTAGAAAGTGCTTATCAGGCTTGCCTCTTCCACAAGATAACTAAATCTGGATTAGTGGTTGAGATAGAGAAACCAATGCCCATCGTCTTCGAAGATGTTGTATTGGACTGCGGCTTTAGAATAGACCTTTTAGTTGAAAACAAATTATTAATCGAACTGAAAAGCGTTAAGGAAATAAATGATTTGCATCTCGCTCAAACCCTTACCTACCTTAAGCTTGGAGGATTTAAACTAGGACTACTTATGAACTTTAATGTACTAAGAATGAGAGATGGCATAAAAAGAGTAATTAATAATCCTTGAGACAGAGAAAATAAAACTTTGTGACTTCTAACCTTTATAATAATTACTGAAATTATAATTCATACTAACCTCTGTGTACCTCCGTGTCCTCTGTGGTTAAAATAATAAATTAAAATGAACAATACAATAAAAGGCGGCGAATTCCTAATCAAAGACACTAATGCACAAGACATCTTCATTCCAGAAGAATGGAATGAAGAGCAATTAATGATTGCAGAGATGTGTCGCGACTTCCTGAAACAAAATGTAGATAACCAACTCGATCGCATCGACAGCCAGGAAGAAGGTTTAATGCCTTCCTTGCTAGACAAGGCTGGCGAACTGGGCCTTTTAGGCATGAGCGTGCCGGAAGAATATGGTGGTGTAGGCAAAGACTTCGTTACCTCAATGTTGACTACGGAAGTATTAGGTGCCGGACATTCCTTTGCTGTAGCACTTTCTGCGCATACGGGCATTGGTACATTGCCTATTCTATACTACGGTAACGAAGAGCAAAAACAAAAGTACATTCCTAAATTAGCTTCTGGTGAATGGAAGGGCTGCTATTGCTTAACAGAGCCCAACGCAGGCTCTGATGCCAACTCTGGTAAGACTAAAGCTACCCTATCTGAAGATGGTAAACACTATATCCTTAATGGACAAAAGATGTGGATTACCAATGGTGGCTTCGCAGATGTGTTTACTGTGTTTGCCAAAATTGATGACGATAAAAATTTAAGCGCATTCATTGTTGAGAAAGGCTTTGAAGGCATTTCGCTGAATGCCGAGGAACATAAAATGGGCATTAAAGGTAGCTCTACCCGTCAGGTATTTTTTAACGATTGTAAAGTGCCTGTTGAGAACCTTTTGTCTACCAGAGAAAATGGATTTAAAATAGCCGTAAATATTCTTAACCTCGGTCGTATAAAACTGGGTGGAGCCGCTATTGGCGCGGCTAAAGAAGTTATTAATAAGTCGGTAAACTATGCCAGCGAGCGCGAGCAATTTGGTCGCCCTATTGCTAAATATGGTGCTATAAAATACAAACTGGCGGAGCAAGCTATTCGCACTTATGTATCCGAAGCAGCTACTTATCGCGCTTCGCAAAATATAGAAGACGCTACCAAATCATTGATAGATGGTGGAATGGATGCCGCGCAGGCAAAGTTGAAAGGCACAGAGCAATTTGCCATCGAAGCAGCTATTATTAAAGTGCATGCTTCAGAAGTGTTAGACTACGTTACCGATGAAGGTGTACAGATTTATGGTGGCATGGGCTATAGCGCCGAAGCCCCTATGGACAGGGCTTACAGAGATGCACGCATCAATAGGATATTCGAAGGCACCAACGAAATTAACCGGATGCTTTCTGTAGACATGATGCTGAAACGCGCGATGAAAGGAGAATTAGACCTGATGGGGCCTGCACAAAAAGTAGCAGGCGAATTGATGAGTATACCAGATTTTAGCGCGCAGGAAGAAGGGCTTTTTGCAAAAGAACACAAATACATTGCCGGTTTTAAAAAGGCTATTTTAATGACTGCCGGCGGCGCAGTACAAAAGCTGATGCAATCGCTCAGCAAAGAACAGGAAGTGATCATGTATCTGGCCGATATGTTGATAGAGTTGTACGCCAGCGAATCAGTTCTTCTGCGTGTTGAAAAACTTGTTGGCATGAAGGGAGCAGAAGCAGCAAAAGAAAAGATAGACATTGCCAGCGTGTATATCTACGATGCTGCCCAACGCATACATACTGCCGGTCGCAACGCACTCAATGCATTTGCCGAAGGCGACGAAAAGCGTATGATGATGATGGGCTTAAAACGTTTTACTAAAACCGATGACTTCAACACTACTGAAGCCCGCAGAAACATTGCCGCTAAAATGATTGAAGCCAATAAGTATTGCTATTAAAAAATTACAGACAGATTGTGTGCCATTGCTACAATCTGTCTTTTTTTCTCCTATATTTAGTCATTGACATTTATCAAACAGAAAAATCCATTTAATCATTCAAAATTACGCTCGATGAAGAAATTTACATTATTGACCGCTTCAGCGCTGGCGGTATCATCCATGGCTATGGGCGGCAGCTTTCAGCTAAATTTACAAGGTCTACGCCAAGGCGCTATGGGTGGCAGCGGCACAGCCCTACCCTGGGATGCATCTACCATTTTTTACAATCCGGGTGGACTTGCCCGACTCAATGGCATACAGGCCTACGCAGGCATGTATCTGGTATCGCCGCGAGTAAGATTTGCAGAACCTACAGGTAACTATTTTAGCGATGCCAAAAATCAAACCTCTACCCCATTTGCAGTATATGTAGGTGGCAGAGTTACCAAAGATAGCCGTCTGGGTTTTGGTTTAGGTATTTACACACCATTCGGCAGCAGCATTGATTGGAAAGAGGGATGGAGCGGTCGTTACATTACACAATCCATATCGTTGCAAAGCTTTTTCTTCCAACCAACTGTTAGTTACGAAATCAATGATGTGCTATCTGTTGGTGCAGGATTTGTGTATGCTATGGGTAATGTCGATATTGAAAAAGCATTGCCTGTAGCAGATGCCAATGGCGACGGCAGAGCCACGCTAAGCGGCAAAGCGCAAGGCTTTGGTTTTAATGTAGGCGTGCAGATTAAAGCGTCTGAAAAAGTACAGTTCGGCCTTACTTATCGCTCTGGTGTGAATATGAAAGTAAAAGATGGCTCTGCAAATTTCTTCGTACCGCAATCGCTTACCGGGAATTTTGCAAATACCAATTTTGATACAGAATTACCGCTACCAGGCATCCTCACTTTTGGTGCTGGTATCAAAGCTTCCAAGAGACTTACCTTACAAGCCGACCTGGTATTTGCCGGATGGCGCTCTTATGATTCATTATCTTTTGACTTTGCCAATAATGACGGCGCAGTACAAGATACACATGACCCACGTTTGTATAGAAACACCTTTGCCGTACGTGGCGGTGCGCATTACAAAGTATGCGACGAGTTTGCTGTGATGCTGGGAGCGGCTTACGACCCTACACCAACGCGCAACAATCTGGTATCACCGGATGCAGTGGATGCCAACAGAATCAATATTACAGGGGGCTTGACTTATAATCCAATACCGCAACTGACTATTATGGGTACTTTGTATTATACCATCACGCCAAAACGTGATGTAAGCTATGAGCCTGCTAATTTCAATGGTTCTTACCAGATAAAAAGTCTGGCGCCGGGATTGGCTGTTTCCTATAACTTTTAATTGCGTAGTAGTATCTATATCAAATCAAAATTCAAGCGTGTAACAAAACGTATAACAATGAAAAAATCATACTTAATAATAGCTGCTGCTGCGCTCTCATTTGCATCTTGTAAATCAAGTATAAAACCAGATAAGCCCGACCGTGGCGATGCAGACTTTACAAAATACGTGGCACTCGGAAACTCGCTGACAGCGGGCTTTGCAGACGGTTCGCTATATCGCAGCGGACAAGAAAATTCGTACCCTGCCATGCTGGCTAATCAGTTTGCAATGGTAGGCGGCGGTGCTTTTACGCAACCACTTTTGCTCGATGAAGCAGGATGGCCGGTGTTAAGAAAGGTATTAGGCTATAAGCCAAATTGTGCAACGGGTATAGTAGGCCTTAGCCCTGTAAACTACGATGCCAATATCAACGGCAGCAACTCTACCAATATCTCTACTGCGAGTGGCTATAATAACCTTGGCGTTCCGCTCATTCGCTGCATCGATTACGCATTTCCCGGTTATGGAAAACTGAACCCTTATGCTGCGCGCTTTTATAGCGGCCCTGAAAGAGATGGTACACCAATGGCTGTAGCGCTTGCTGCTGATGCTACATTCTTTACCTGCTGGCTCGGCAACAATGATGTATTGGGTTATGCAACCGGCGGTGGCGTTGGTGCTGTAGGCGGTATTAATCCCGGAGATATTTCTCCTACATCAGTATTCAAGGCAACTTATGATGCTTTGATTAATGGCATGGTGGCCAAAGGCGCTAAAGGTGTATTGATGAATATTCCTGATGTGAGTGCCACGCCTTTCTTCACTACTATTCCTGCAAATGGATTGGTATTGAGCAGGCAAGGTCAGGCTGATACATTAACAGAAGCCTATTTGCCTTTGGGTATTAAATTCAATCTTGGTGCTAACTATTTTATCATTGAAGATGCAGCAGCACCGGGCGGACTTCGTCAGGCTAAAGCAGGCGAATACGTGTTGCTCACAGCGAGCGATTCCCTTACCTGCGGCGGCTGGGGCACACGCAAGCCTATTCCAAATGCTTTTGTGTTAACCGAAACTGAAGTAGCTAATATCAACGAAGCAACTGCAGCATTCAACAACATTATCGCTGAAAATGCAGAAAGACATAACCTCGCATTTGTAGATATGAACGCATATCTTAAAACATTGGCTGCCGGTGTTACCTGGAATGGAATTACCTATACACCGACATTCATTACAGGCGGTGCGTTTTCATTAGATGGCATCCACCTGACGCAACGTGGCTATGCGCTTGCCACAAACGAAATCATAAAGGCTATCAACAGAAAGTATAACGCTACATTAGGCATGGTAGATGCCAACAATTACAAAGGAATTACGTTCCCATAAAGAACAATTTTCCATTCATCCTCAGTCTTCTTGACTGAGGATGAATTTTATAAAATATAGATGGACAACATTTTTCTTACAACCAAAGTGATATGGGCTCAACTGGATGCAAATATGCACTTGCGCCACAGTGCCTATGCCGACCTTGCAGCACAGGCTCGTATAGACATGCTCGTGCAAAAAGAACTTGCAAAGGAACTATCGGAGGAACTTAAAATAGGACCGATACTGTTTAGAGAAGAATTAACTTATTTAAAAGAGGTACGGGCTGGGGGTGTTGTGCATGTTAGTTGTCAATTATCTAAGTGCAGGGCTGATGGCAGCAGATACTCAATATTACAAAACATTTACAGGGATGACGGCGTGAAAGCCGCTATTGTGCAGGTGGATGGTGCCTGGATTGATATGGACAAAAGAAAATTAGCGGTGCTGCCACAACATATTGTTGATGTATTTATGCAACTTCCACGCACCGACGATTTCGTGATGCTGGAAGACTCAAAATAATTATGAACAAGCTGCAAAGGCAAATACAAAAGGCATCTCAGTCAAAATTTCACTTGTGGATTTTGAATACAATACTGTTGCGTACGGTTCCGTTCAATAAACCACATGGATTGAAAGTAGTCTCAATTAATGAAGACACTATTTGTATTGCTGCGCAAAATATAAAGAACAACCGTAACCATATAAAAGGCATTCACGCATGTGTGTTGGCCACATTATGCGAATACGTATCGGGTTTAAGTTTGCTGATAAAGCTCGACCCAAAACAGTACAGAATTATACTTAAAAATATCAGCATGACGTATCACTATCAGGCTATGAGTACTACCAGTGTTACGTTTCAGCTTGATCAACAAGAAATAGAGCAACAAATACTGCAACCTTTGCAAACAGAAGAAAAAATATTCAGGGAGTTTACAGTAGAAGCTTACGATATAGAGCATCATCACATTTGCACGGGTATTATCAATTGGCAAATCAAAGCCTGGAAAAACGTAAAGACGAAATAGGACGACGTTTCAAACAAGTATTTTCAAAACAAGAAAAATAATAGTCTATGCTAAAGAAAATCTCATTGCTCGCTACTGTTACAGTATTATTACTGCTTATTTCTACAACATTTGCCGCTGCAAAAGACCAGATAGAGGGTCGCTGGTACAATGAAGAAAAAACTGCACAGGTGGAAATTTATCTTGCAAAAGATGGAAAATACTACGGCAAAATAGTATGGCTGAAAGAGCCAAATAAAAATGGCAAGCCACGTCTGGACGAAAACAATACCAACACTGCCAGCCGCAGCAAACCCTTAATGGGATTGCTTTTGCTGAAATCATTTAAGAAAGATGGCAACGTGTATGACGACGGCACTATTTATGACCCTAAGAATGGTAAGACCTATAGTTGCAAAATCACTTATAAAAATGCTACCACACTTTCCATTCGTGGTTACGTAGGTATCTCGATGATTGGCAGAACAACAACCTGGACTAAAGCAAACTAAGATTAATGAGTAATATACAAGTGCAATTTGAAGAAGCGGTAGCCAGCAGTAAAAGCATTGCTAAACAGCCGGACAACGAAACACTGCTACAGCTATATGCGCTATATAAGCAGGCAACAATAGGCGATGCCGCTGAGAAAGGTGAATATGGAATGTTTGATTTTGTTGCCAAAGCAAAACACGAAGCCTGGAAAAAATTGAAAGGCTTGTCGGTCGACAAAGCGATGCAAGACTATGTAACTCTGGTAAATTCCCTAAATAGTTAAACCTGATATTTATCAGGTATGGCGCTGATAAAACAATCTGTTATTACAGGCTTTGTTGTTTACCTTCGGTGCCTATTAAATATAACCACAAATTAATGTCTATTATTATTTCCGGAACAGGACGGTATTTACCTGAAGAAGTGATTGGCGATGAAGATTTTTTACAGCACGAGTTTTATAATGCTGACGGAACAAAAATAGATTTACCCAACCAAAAAATAATCAACAAATTCAAGTCGATTACCGGCATTGAACACAGAAGATATGTAAGCGACAATCAGAGCACTTCCGACATTGGCATTATAGCCGCTGAAATAGCGCTTTCCGATTCGGGCATAGACCCTGAAACCCTTGATGGTATTATATTTGCACACAATTACGGCAATGTAAAAGCCGGCAATATACAGTCTGATACCGTACCATCACTTGCTGCAAGAGTAAAGCATCATCTTAAAATAAAAAATCCTGCTTGCGTCGCTTTCGATGTTTTGTTTGGTTGTCCGGGCTGGGTGCAAGGCGTTATTATAGCGCATCAGTTTTTGCAGAATGGCGCTGCAAAAAAATACATGGTTATAGGCGCTGAAACGCTGTCGCGCGTGAGCGACCCGCATGACAGAGATTCGATGATTTATGCTGATGGCGCAGCCGCAACGGTCTTGGAATACAGTGATGATAATAGCCGTGGTATTTTAAGCATGGCAAGCCAGTCGCACACTTACGACGAAACTTATTTTTTGTACTTCGGCGAGTCTTTTCAGGAGGGCTATACTCCGGAGACGAAATACATAAAAATGCTGGGGCGCAAAATCTATGAATTTGCATTGAGCCATGTGCCACTTGCGATGAAAAACTGTCTGGATAAATCGGGCGTTTCGATAACAGAAGTTAAAAAGGTATTTCTGCATCAGGCAAATGGAAAAATGGACGATGCTATAATCGAACGTTTCTACAAATTATACGACACTGAATTACCTGAGGGTATTATGCCAATGACTATACATTACCTTGGTAATAGCTCTGTAGCAACGGTACCTACCCTATTTGACATGGTACGTCGCGGCGATTATGAGGGGCATGAACTTAAAGCGGGCGACGTTGTCATTTTTGCCTCGGTAGGTGCGGGAATGAATATCAATGCTATTACCTACCGTATGTAACACGAATAAAAACGTAGTACTATGACATCATTAAAAAACAAAACTTTCTTTATAACCGGCGCCAGTCGTGGTATAGGCAAAGCAATAGCGCTTAAACTCGCTGCTGCCGGTGCTAATATTACTGTAGCTGCAAAGTCGGTAGAAGAAAACCCTAAGTTAGGCGGCACTATATTTTCTGCTGCAGAGGAAATAGAAGCTGCTGGCGGCAAGGCTTTGGCCGTTCAGTGCGATATAAGGGAAGAAGAAATGGTAGCGAATGCCGTGCAACAAACGGTAGAAAAATTTGGTGGGATAGATGGCGTAATCAATAACGCCTCCGCTATTTCGCTCAGCACTACGGATAAGACGGATACCAAGCGCTTTGACCTGATGCATAGCATTAACGTACGCGGTACTTTTTTAGTAACGAAACAGTGTCTTCCGTATTTAGCTAAATCGGATAATGCACATATCTTAACCTTATCGCCACCCATCGACCTTGCACCAAAATGGCTGGGTGCACATGTGGCTTATACCATCAGCAAATACAACATGACCATGCTGGCAATGGGCTGGGCCGAAGAACTGAAGCAACAAGGCATTGCAGCCAATTCACTGTGGCCTGTAACTACGATAGCCACCGCTGCGGTAAACAATCTATTAGGTGGAGACTATTTAATGCAGCGCAGCCGACATCCCGAAATCATTGCTGATGCTGTATTTCATATTGTACAGCAAGATGCAAAAACCTATACAGGGCAACAGTTGTTGGATGAAACAGTATTACAACAAGCCGGCATTACCGACCTTGGCAAATATGCGGTAAATCCTAAAGAAGAACTTTACAGAGATTTATTTTTATAGAAAGCTATTTTAACGGAGAAGCGGTATCATGACGTTCATGATACCGCTTCTTTTATGTTACAACTTATAGATTTTTGGCTTGAAATAGCTTGCTACAAAATCATCTTGCGTGTGTAGGGAAACCAGTTATTATCTTCCAAATCCACGACCATCATACCTGCATTTAAAGACTGTACCCGGTCAAGAATTAGTTGAGCAGCCTTTCTGCTATTTTCATCATCGAGGTGGCTAAAAGGCTCATCCAGCAATAGCCATTTAAAAGGCTGCAATAAGCTACGTACAATTGCCACACGCTGTCTTTCTCCATAGGAAAGGGTTTCGGCGCGTTGCTTCCATTTACCCTCCATGCCCAGTTCTTTTAACCATTGCTGCGCTGTATCTATTGTTGTGCTATTTGTAAGGCTTTGTTTGATGCAAATATTTTCCTCCACAGTAAGTGTACCAAATAATCGCAGGTCTTGAAATACAATACTTAGATCGTTGCTGCGCCAGTCTGCCCAGGCAGCAGTTTTTTGATTAGAAATTTGCTGACCGTTCCAGTAAGCGGAGCCCGTATAGTCTTTGCGCAAACCATACAATATGTGCATGAACGTAGATTTACCTTTGCCGGATGGCGCTCTTAAAAATATAAGTTCGCCTTCGGCAAATGACTGCTTATTATTCCAGATGTCGGAAGACTGCGCTGTAATGCGGTCTTGTAAAGGCTCCGGAATGATATGGTCGATTATCAATTGCATGATGAAATAAAGGTAGCTTTTTTACTAAATATAGCCTACCTCTTTTCTTTACCCGTTAGCATTGGTACAAAGCTAAAATCATCAAGCAGCTCCTGCTCGTAACCCTCAACAGTTTTGGTAATGCGCATCATCTTTTGCGCAGCGCCCGATTCGTTGTCAACAGGTATCACCATAATAGCACCTATTTTCATTTGCTCAATCAAACGAGGTGGTATAAATGGCGCAGCAGCAGTAATGATAACTTTGTCGAACGGTGCAAAGGAGGGCAAGCCCTCAAATCCATCGCCATAAAAGCGTTTAAGCTGCGGGTATTTTTTAAGATAGAAGAAATTATTGTTGTAGTCAAATAGCTGTCTTTGCCTTTCTATACTATAAACATAAGCCCCCATTTCGGCAAGCACGCAAGCCTGAAAAGCGCTACCAGTGCCCACTTCCAGTATCTTGTCAAATTTTCTTACTTCAAGAAACTGTGATTGATAGGCAACGGTATATGGTTGTGAAATTGTCTGTCCGGCTGCGATCGGAAAAGCACGGTCTTCGTAGGCGATGCGCTCAAATGCCGTATCTAAAAAAAAATGCCTGGGAATAGCCATCATAGCCTCCAGCACGCGTTCATCTTTAATTCCTTTTTCTCTAAGTTCTTCTACAAGCTTCTTCCGAAGCCCTTTGTGCATGTATGTATCTTCTCGTTGCTTTGAATGTAGCATGAGGCAAAGATAATCGGCTGCAAGATTATGCAGCACTAATTTTTATACACATTCGCCGCAAAATGAATATGGGGAGATGCATGGCAAAATATTTATTTTATTGAAATGAAGACTATTTAAACATCTTCAATAAAGTTCCGGTAAACCAGTTTTCGTCGGCTTTAATAAGGCCTGCCAGCGCACCGTCGGCTTGTTTGGCGAATTTCTGTATCTGGCTAATTGTTTGAATAAATGCTTTTGCTTCGGCATCTTTCTTGTCTGCCTCCACAGTTTTAAGTTGTTCCATAGTGCTGATAATAGGGTCGAGCTCCCGCTTTTTGCGTTCTTTCATAATACGCATGGCTACTTTCCAGATATCCTTTTCAGCAACAAAATATTCCTTTCTATCGCCCGGCTTAAGCACCTTTTCTACAATACCCCAATTGATAAGCTCACGAATATTCATGTTAACATTGCCGCGGCTTATTTGCAATGCTTCCATTACTTCGTCGGCATTTACTGCCTCTGGAGCCACCAGCAAAAAGGCGTGTATTTGCGCCATAGCGCGATTAATTCCCCAGGAGGAGCCCAATACACCCCAACTTTGAATAAACTGCTGCTTTGCTTCTTGTAAGTCCATACTCAAAAATAAGCATTTGACTTAATTTTTCAAAAATTTCTGAAACTTCAAACCAATGGTTGCTGTGAGATTGCAACTATTTCCGTTTTTTCAGTCCTATTTTCTTATTGAAAATCCTTGCCAGAAGACTGCCTATGGTGATGCCTAAAATAGCACCACAAAGTACATCGCCGGGATAATGTACACCCACGTAAACCTGACCATAGCAAATACTTGCTGCCCAGATTACAAATAGCCATGCCCAGCTCTTAATGTGCCTTTTTAGCGTGAGAAAAAAGAATATAGCCAGTGCGAAATGATTAACCGCATGCGACGATGTAAAGCTGCCATTGGCCGGACAATAACTTACACGCAAATGCATAATCGACTTCAACTCCTGCACATTACAAGGGCGTAGCCTGTCAATCCAGGGCTTGATGCACCAACTGCTTACTACATCGCCAAGCGCGGGTGCAGCGGCAGCCAGTAATATCCAGGGCCAGGCTTTCCAGCCAAACCGATAGATAATAAAAAGCAACATGAAAATATAGAACGGAATCCAGGTATTTTTTTCGCGCCACCAGGGAAATAGCCAATCGAAAAACGAATTGCTGGTTCCATCATTTATCAGCACAAATAATTGCTTATCCCATCCATCGAGTGTATGTAATATATCCTGAAAAAATCCTGCAAGTATCATCATAATAGCGGCGGCAAAGAATGCTGCAAGTTACAACAAAAGAAAAAGGGATATCGCCCGGCGTATCCCTCATCTAATACTATACTTCTTGCGAAGCACAGCAAATTATTTTTGCTCCAAAAATTTCTGAAAATCTCTAAAAGAACTATCCAGTGTAAATACTTCGCCCAACTGACTAAAATTATCAGGGTCGGATACTTTGCCATAAGCGGCTTTTACAAATGATAGTCGCGTATCATCAAAGTAAAACCAGGAAGCTATATCTTTCGCTTCGTTTACCGATACCTTTTGGCGATTCAAATAGGCATTGGCGATTTTCATTTTTTCAGCGTCCTCGCTTTTTGCATCTATATTAGTCTTTAGCTGCGTTATTGCTGCACTACGGTTCACAGTTTGAGATGGTGGCAAGGCTATATCTGTGCCATTATTTCGCCCATTTACCGAGCTGCCCTGATTACGCTCGATAGCGCTCAAAGAGCCTACCGGTTTCATCCTGAATTTGCGGGCATTTACATCTACCACGCAATCATAAGTAGTGCCTGGCTCTACCTTTATTCTGCCACTATACACCAGTTCTGCTTTGCCTCCATTGCCATCCTGATAGGAGCGAAAACGATAGACTTTTATATTGTGTCTTTTCTTAGGCAAATCACCCAAAGTAATAGAGCGGCCTGTCTTTTGAAAGTACCTGCCGTTTACAGAAACAGTCAAAGGTGTATCATCACTCAATCTTATTCTAAGCGTGCTTCGATTATTCTTTTGGGCAAATAAATGACCGCTGAGTAAAACCAATAACAGTAAAGAAAGTATTCTTTTCATCTTACAAGTTTATAATTTTCTGCAAGGCTATTTGATTCTTAAATCTGGTTGCGCCTTGTATAATATTTGACGAGCGACTGTGTAAAAAGTTTAATGGCACTTAAACTTTAGCCAGCAAAACGGTTGCATAAGCAATCACGCCTTCTTCACGCCCTACAAAGCCCAATTGCTCTGTAGTAGTGGCTTTGACAGAAACCATATCCTGCTCGATGCCCATTGTCGCTGCAATAGCAAGTTGCATTTTTTCGATATGTGATCTTAACTTAGGCGCCTGCAGGCAAATGGACGTATCCATGTTTACCAATGTGTAGCCTTTCTCCTTAATCAAATTATAGGTTCGCTTCAATAGCACTTTGCTATCTATGCCTTTATAGGCCATATCCGTATCAGGAAAATGAGCTCCAATATCGCCGAGGTTCAGCGCGCCCAATAATGCGTCGCAAATAGCGTGCAACAGTACATCAGCATCTGAATGACCAACAGCACCTTTGTGATGTGGCACTTCTATACCACCAATCCAAAAAGGCCTGCCCTCTTCCAATGCGTGAAAGTCAATACCACTGCCTATTCTAATATTCATATCTATGATTTTTTGCTAAAGAAAAAGCCTCTTAAAAAATAAGAGGCCTTGCAATTAGGTAAGGTGATAGACATTCCACAATCGGACAGAACCAACCTATCAAAATCTATCACCTTAGTATTTTTGCAATTTTGACGAAGTAAAAATACTAAAAAAATTCAATTTACTAACTTTCTTTTGCCGTCATTTTATCGAAGTCGAATGTAAGCGAGAAACGCAATGTATTAGACAATGGATTTCTTGCTACGCCAGAGCCAGATGGAACGAGGTAAGAGAAATTAAGCCCGAATACATTGTAACGCACGCCCAATCCACAAGTGAAATATTGACGGTCGCCATTGTTTTTATTTTCGTAGAAATAGCCGGCACGCACTGCAAATTGATCCTGATACCAATACTCACCACCCAAAGAAATAGTAGTCCCGTAACCTGGAGGTGCTTTTGTAAATGAGTTAGCAATACCAGCTACTACGCCTTGATCAGGAAAATCCCAACTTCTCGTGGTATCGCCTCCATTTATTGTAAGTTTCTCCTTTGGAGCAGGGGTTAATGCCTTATTTAGGTCGAGTGCGAAAGTAATTTTATTATACATATCCACCTTATATGTATAAGCAGCACCTATACCGAGGTTAGTTGGTATAAAATCCTGACGCGTTTGACTATAAGAAATTTTAGATCCGATATTAGAAAGTACAGCTCCAAATGCTACAGTACTGCTTCTGTCTTCAGAGATATCTTTTGTTTTTGAATAATAAACGCCTACATCGGCACCAAAAGCACTCGCAGGACTGTAAGCATTTCCAACTGAACCGACTGAACCCGCAGCGATATTGGAGTTGATATATCTTAAATTAACCCCCAAAGATAAGTATGGAGAGAAGCGACGTGAATAGCCTACGTCAAAGGACATCTCACGAGGCTTTCCGGTACCCGCGGGTTGGCCTTGCTCGTTAGTGTAATTGATGTCTCCTAAGTTAAAATAGCGAAGTGACGCACTAATTGCCTGGTTGCTACCTTGTCCAAATTTTTTGTACCCGGAAACATATCCCAGAAACACATCCGGCACCAGGTCTTTTAACCAAGGAGTATAAGTGATGGAGAAGCCCATATCCTTTTGGCTGGCAGCTAATTTTGCTACGTTCCAATATTGTGCATTTGCATCGGGCGACAATGCAATACCTACATCGCCCATGGCACCACTACGGGCATCAGGCGAAATACGCAAAAAAGGCACTGCTGTAGAAATAGTTCCTACGCGGCCATCTATAGTTGTTTGTGAAAATGCTTGTTGAGACGCCGCCAAACCGGACAGGGCACACAATCCCCCAATAATTGCAAAACGCTTTGCCATTCTTCTACTGTATTGATTAAAAAAGATAAATTATTCGTGTAGATAAATTTTGCTATAGGCTAAATTCTGTTACGTTTTTTTGAAGTGGGCAAAGATAGTGTATTTGAAATCATAATGTTGTTTTGAAAAAACATTTACTACAAGCTGCAAATCAAATGAACATCAGGCAGAAAATGCTTTTTCATAAACAAGAAAACTATAATAAGGTTGATTGTGAAACCGAATAATAACTACTAACGTACCATAACCATCTTTTGGTATGCGGTTGCTGCAACACCTGCTTCAGATTTTATTTGTACCCTGTAAAAATATAGCCCATTTGCCATTGCAAATCCTTGTGAGGAATTGCCATCCCAGGTAATTTCTGTTCTGTTTCCTTGTGGCTCTATATTTCTTACCAGTGTGTTGATTAGGCTACCACCGCTATTAAATATCTGAATAGTCACTTCCAACTTTTGCTTGGAGAGATTATGCTGTATCACGAAGGTTGTATTTTCGCTAAATGGATTAGGATAATTATACACCTCGCTGATGGCACCTTCGTCTTTATTAACTACTTCAAAGTTCACCTCACCCTCGCCCGAATTATTATAAGTATCCCAAGCTTTTACGCGCAGTGTGTGCTTGCCGGGTGCTATTCCGGCCATTGGAAATGATACGGTACCTTTGGTAAAATCATTAGGTTCGGTCTGGTAATAGTTGTTCAAAATAAATGGATTACTAACATCGCCATCTAAAATACCCACTAAATCGTGACCTACTGCACTACCTGTTACATTGATACCGTTTTCATCCGACAATTTTACAAATAGTAAAGGATCGGGCCCAGTAACGCCACCATCTCTGAATTTGTCGCTATCGATAAATGCCTCCACTATTGGCGCATCATTGTCATTACCGGCGCTCGCACTGAAACCGCCTACTACAATACCGGTATCTGCCCCGGCAGCATCTACCACACCATTATCGGCATAATAGCTGATTTTACCCTTGCCAAAATCGAAATTAATATCTTTTGGCACTACAAATGACAATGAGAACTGTCCGTTTTCAACAGTTGCCTGCCCTTTGTAAATAATGCTGGTTTGAGATTTGTAAGAAGGAAATCCAGGCACACCTTCAACTGGTACAGTCTGCTTTTTATCAAAAATGGTAACATAAACGTTGCCGTTGAAATTATCAATCAGGGTACCGTCTTCGTTTTCTACTGCCCCTTTCAACGTGTACCTGCCCAATGCCTTTATTGAATCCATTTGCAGTAATTCGCCGCCCTCATCTACTAACAGCGAATCCGTTACTACATTGTAACGAGGTAAAGCCAAAGTGAGCGCAGGGTCGCCGAGCAATGTATATTTTGCATTGTTATTGGATGCTCCACCTGTTTTGTTTTTACCATCTCGCATCGCTTCTCCCAGCGTTCTCCAGTTACCGTCATCTTTTCTGGTAAATTGTGCTCTGGAGTAGTCTCTATTAAATTCTAAATTGGAACTCGCAAACACTAATTGAGTGGTTGTAACCGAAGCTATTGCGCCACCATCTGCTTTTAAGAAGGCTGATGCACCTCCTGAAGCTGTGCCGGGGTTATCGAAACGTCCGAAATCACAAGTGGCGGTAATAATCACGGGAAGTTTATTCGTGTTTTTCCAGGCATTGATATCCGCAATTGTTAAGAGGTCTTCTTCAGCGAGCCTCGTTGGCCCACCATGTCCAAGATAATTCATTAGGAAAGTACCTAAAAAAACCTGGTCATTCATGGCTTTGTTAGCTGCCAGCATCCTTTTACCGCTTGGTGTAATGGACATCGGATAAACGTCTCCATATAACTTGATCTGATTGTAGTTAGGACTCGAACCAGCAAATATGTTACTAATTGACTCGGCATCAGCTCCAAAATTTATACCATCATAATCGTCAGACATAATCATGAAGTTGTTCTTCCACGGACCGAAAGAAGCTTGCTCGGTATAGCCTTTAATTTTCGTCACAATGTCTGAGGCTTGGGAGAGCGAACTTACTGGTATCCTGCCAATTGAAATATCAAATTTTGATGTACTTGCCCCAAGCGTCTCTCCGTCATCCATAAGCGAATAAAAATCATCACTACTGTAAGCGGAGGTGCCGCTAAAACTTTCAAGTGTCTGAAAGGTAGGAACTATATTTGTATTACCCGCAATTCTGCTCTTATAGTCGTAAGAGGCCGCCCCGAAAAACAGTACATGTTTTATCATATTAGCCTCCGAAGTACCTCTGTCGTAGAACATTTTGATAAAGTTGCGGATACCTGCTATATCCTGTCCGCCCGATGAAAACTCGTTGTACATTTTATCCACGGTTATCACAGCAACCTTCATGCCATCGTTTACACGGTGGAATTGCGCTAATTCTCCCGCCTTTGCCGCATAGTCTGGCTGTGTAATAATCAGAAAGTCTATCTGCTCCATACCGTGCAGGTTCTGGTTATCTATTTTTTGCACAAACGACGGAGCCAAATAGTTCGTTCCATCGATTGATAGAAACTCTCGTAATGTGCCACCAGGACGCACAACAGAATAATTACCTCCAGAAAGAGAGCCAGAAAGCTTAACTGGATTTAGTCTATCAGTTATTTCCCATACCTGCACGCCGGCCGGAACTCCGGAAAGCTGGTACATTATATTTTGACTTTCAGGCAACAAACTTGCTGCTATGTCCCTGAAAGACATTTGGTTCACCCCACTCATCACCAGCTTTCTTCTCGCATTAAAGCGAAAGTAATCCAGATAGGCTGCGCCGTTACCTGAAGGCAGGAAAGTCATCCTTACATTTAAGGCTCCGGATGGCGGGGTAATTGTTGTAACTGCCGACGCTGCATTAATCAACGAATGCGCGTTAGGATTCATCTCAGCCAAAGTCATAGAGGCTACTGGCAATCCGCCAACTGCAACATTTACCGTACCGCCACCACCAGCGAGCGTTGCGCCCGTTACTGCCTCCATCTTAACAGGCCCATCGAGTTGCCCCATATTCACAACAAAGTCGTGGGTGCGTGTAGATGTACCGCTTGACGACATTCGGTTACTCCACCATACTTTACCTTGTGTACCGGGGTTGAAACTATCTATGTCTATTACAGCATAATCGTCGAATGAAGTGAGGGTAACATCGGCAGCACCTGTTGCAGCGATTGTTTCGATTCTTTTACCTGGCCCTTTATCTACGTTTAAAAAATAGTAGCTTTTATCTTCATAATAATTTTGTGTGTGGGTAAAGCCTGTTCCTGCGCTGTTCACTTTCCAATCGACAGGCCCATTTGCATAGAATAAAATATAGTCGCCCGTACCGAACGTGCTGCCGGTGCTGCTCACAAAAATGGAATTTTCGACTAGATCTGATACATAATCGTCTTTCACCACTTCTTCCAGTACAGTACCACCATTACCGTAAATTCGGATATTAGCCGGATTGATGGAAGATGGCGTCAAGCCCATGCTTACGAGCATCGCATGGTCTATTTTATACACGCCTTTTTTATCGATAGCAATTTTATACCAGTTGCCGGAGGCAAGCACGGACTCAGTCACATCCGTAGGGCGCGCAAGCGGCGTGCTTTTATCTTTGTCTATTTTAGCCTCGAGTGTATAACTGACTAACTTTTGCAGTTTGCCTGCTTCGTTTACATAAACAGGAATGCGTAAAGTCGCATAGGCTACTTTACGTTCTGTGCCTTTAGATGCGATTACATCATAAGACGCCGCTATTTTGATAGCCGTGTCGCTGATTGGACCGATGGCTTCGGTAGTCGTGTTTTTAATGGTGAAGATACCAGTCGTACCAGGCTCCAGCTTTATGCGCTGATAAAGATAGCCATCGCTGCCTATATCTGCGGCGTGCACCTGATGTTCGGTTACTGTAGTACGCGATTGCGCCCAAGTCGTAATACCTGAAAGCGACGCAAGCAAAAGCATATATATTCTGTTCATCAAATATCTGTTCTTGTAAAAAAATAGCCTGAATGCCTTATGTAAACGCATTAGCAATGCAAATTATTATAGGCAATCATTACCTATCAAAATTACGAAAAATATAGCGAAGCAGATGTCACTACAATATGATGCGTTGAGCTGCATCAGCAATGCTATTAATGAAGGAAAATATCAGTTAAGGAACGCTATTTTTCTTTGATAGCTAAATGATTACGCTATATTTTATTAATAGTTTTACGAACGGAGCGCACCAGCAGCAAACTCAACAGCACAATCATAGCCATCAACATTAACAAAATAGGCCATGCAGCGAAAAAGGAAATTGTTATCTCCATCGAAGCCAGCCATTGTATCATTACAAAGTTGATAATCGCTGTAATAATACCCGCCACGATTACAGCCGAGCCCAGCCAGGGCAGGAAAAAGCGGATGAGAATTTGACGTAAGGACTTAGGGGCATAGCCTATTTGCAACATCAGGCGTATGTGGTCGGCTGCACGATGTACGGTAATTTCAATGAATAAAATAAAAGACAACAGCGCCATGCCTACTACAATCAATGCGACTACACCCACCGATGTAACAATCGCCTGCACCGCTGTGCGGATGCGGCTCCAGCGCAGTTGCTCCTGATTAACCGTATAGCTGCGCTCCTCCAGAAACTTCACAAACTGCTTTTCTGAGGGGTCTTTTACTTTTAAGATTAGGCGCGATGGCTTATCGGGTGCTGCGCTTGCGTACTGACGGTTCATTTCCTCCATAAAATTTTGAGGAACAAGAATCGAACTTATTCTGTCAGTAAAACCTACTATTTGCGCACGATATCTTTCTTTGCCACCGTCTATATTTATTTCAAATGGAATATTGCGAATCGACTTTTGAGACAATTGCGGATAGCCTTGACTGAGGGCAAAACCGTAGTTGTACATGTTCAAAAAATCATTTGACATGATAATAGGCAAATAGGCCTGTCCCGGTTTCCAACTCCAATCTTCGGGTTGCACGTCCAGAAATTTATCTTCTACCGACTCCAAAAACAATTCGGTATAAAAGCCCAAAGACCCGCCTATATTGGCGGACACAGGGTATTTATTTGCCGTTAAGGCACCTACATCCTGCACACCGGCAGCCTTTGCGACAGCAGTGCGCTCATCGCCCGAAAAAAGATTTTCTGATTTATTGTGCCCGGAGCGTTGGTCGGTAATTTGCTTGCCTACTACCAAATACTCAGACATAGAGTCCTGCTTTTCTTTGCCAGAAAGCGTTTCGGAAAAATTAACCCAAGCCAATACCGCTGAAAATAGCAAGAGCATACCCAAACAAAGTGCTATCCAGGAGCCATACATTCTTGCCTTGCCCGTTCCCGGGCGCAATAACTTCAGTAATATTTTCTTCTGTGTCAAGTAGCGTTTCGTGTTTTATTTATCAATGGGTAAAAGCGTAATTATAGGTTGCAGCATTACCACTTTCGTCCGTAGCGGTAATTTTCAGTACATGCTTTCCCGGTTTGCAATGTTCGTCAAAAGTGTAGGTATAGGTGTTGTTTTTTCTTACAAAACATAGCCACTTACCATCCAATTCCGCGCGCATTTCTTTAACCGATGTAAGCTTATCTGTAGCAGTAAAACTAATGCTTTTTGCTTTAGCCAAATTAGGCGATTTCTGTGCCAATTTTATTTCAGGCGCTGTGGTATCTGCCACTACGTAATAATTACCAAACGTGCGAACAGGAGCTACTGCCCAACCATTTTCGTAAGCAGCCGCCACACCACTTTGCGGATTATTGCCTGGCAATGCAGCCGATTTAATATGATGCACAAACACAAGCTTAGTGCGCAAATTGAATGGCAACACCTGATTGAGTTTAATAGAAAGCGGCGTGTTATGATGCATGGGTACAGCCGCATCATGCAGTTGTATCACATGCGAAAGATATTTGGAAGATGGTGTTTCGGTAACACGCAAACAGATATCATCGTAGAGCTGTGTGCCGTCCAATGTAAATTTTACCTGAGCAGATGAAAATGCATTTCCCGCTGTGGTAACGGGATTGGCGCAAGCCGCGGCAGGTGTAGTAACATTTTTGCTTTGCAAATTGAACAGAACGGAACTCGAATTGCCCGAAGCATCTTTGACTACTATTTTAGTCGCATGAGTATTGCCGTTGCCAATATCCAATGCGCCACCCTCCTCATTCATAAAAGTATAGACCGCTAACTGATTGCCTTTGAGTTGATACAAGCCTTGGTACCACTGCTTTTTAGCCTCTTTCAGTTTATAATCGGCAAATGCATTCATGTAGCGGTTTTGCGCAAAATCTATTTCTTTTAATTCGGTAGCCGCCTGCAATTTGTTGTCAAGATGCAGCTCCATGCTATAAATGCCCAAAGTATTGGTGCTGCCCTCCATATAGTCATTAGCCAAAATACCTATGCGCACTTTCTTTGCCGCTATAGTTACGAGTGAATTTGCAGGGGCAAATACACCGTTCTTCTTTGTGACGGCAACAATAGTTGGCTGTTGCTCGTAAATACTTTTGTCTGCATCGTAAATAGCTAGAGAAAGCACTTCTGGTGCGCGGCTATCATTTATAGGCAAGCCAAATAAAGAAGCATTTAAAACATGGCTGGTTTTAGAATCGCGAATTTCGAAATGCAGGTGCGGCGCTGTAGAGCCGCCGGTATTACCAGAATAAGCTATTAATTGTCCTTTGGTAACTTTAAACTGATTAGCGGGAATCTGCATATCAAGATTCCAACTTTCCCTTTCGTATTGCTGGCTTTTCAAATAGGCTTGCAGCTCAGGGTAAAAATCGTTGAGGTGCGCGTAGACTGTCTCGTAGCCATTTGGATGGGTTAGATAAATAGCATTTCCATAGCCAGCGTGCGATACCGCTATCCGCGAAATATAGCCATCTGCGGCAGCACGAATAGCTAAATTTTCTTTACCATTTGTTTTGATATCAATGCCCGTATGAAAATGATTGGGGCGGCATTCGCCGAAATTGCCTGCGAGTGAAATAGGTATATCAACCGGGTTGCGAAAATAGGATTGCGGAAAAGCTTGCTGCGCCTGCGCAGAAATGGCGGTAGCGAACAAGGCTATTATTTGGTAAAAGAATTTCATGGGTAAAGATAGAAAGAGCCGCAGCACAGCCACGGCTCTTATATTAAAATAGGCTTTGAAGATGTTGATCGAGCTCATATTCAGTTGTAATCAGTACATCGCGTGGCTTACTGCCCGATGCACCGCCTACGATACCCGCTGCTTCCAGTTGATCCATGATACGGCCTGCACGATTGTAACCAAGGTTAAATTTGCGCTGCAACATAGAAGTAGAACCGCTTTGCGAGTTTACCACCAATCGGGCGCAGTCGTCAAACATTTTATCTCTTTTGCTTAAATCAACCGACTCTTTTGCTTCGCGTTCATCCTCGGCACCCTCATACTCCGGCAATTCAAATGCCGATGGATAGCCAGCCTGGTCACCTATAAATTCTACTATTCTTTCTACTTCGGGCGTATCAACAAAGGCACATTGCAAGCGCAACAACTCGCTGCCATGCGACACTAACATATCTCCCCTACCAATTAATTGCTCTGCACCACCACTGTCCAAAATGGTACGGCTATCTACTTTCGCAGAGACTTTGAAGGCTATACGTGCCGGGAAGTTGGCCTTGATAATACCCGTAATTACATTTACTGATGGTCTTTGCGTAGCGATAATGATATGAATACCCACCGCACGCGCCAATTGCGCCAGCCTTGCTACCGGCATCTCTACTTCTTTACCGGCAGTCATAATCAGGTCGGCAAACTCATCAATCACCAATACGATAAATGGCAGGTATTTATGGCCATTATTAGGATTGAGCCTGCGGCGAATAAATTTATCGTTGTATTCTTTGATATTACGGGCACCGGCATCTTTCAACAATTCGTAGCGGTTGTCCATCTCAATACAAAGCGCATTGACCGTATTGATTACTTTCTTTGTATCTGTAATAATAGCCTCTTCTTCGTTGGGTAATTTGGCCAGATAGTGCTTCTCAATCAACCTGTAAACGGATAGCTCCACCTTTTTAGGATCCACCATTACAAACTTTAATTGTGATGGGTGCTTTTTGTACAAAAGTGAAATAAGAATGGCATTAATACCCACCGATTTACCTTGACCGGTCGCCCCTGCCATCAGCAAGTGCGGCATTGTTGCCAAATCGACTATATAATTTTCATTGTCGATTTTCTTGCCCAATGCAATAGGCAAGCTCATCTTATTGTTTACAAACTTTTCGCTGGAAAGCAAGGTGCGCATCGATACCATCTGCTTGTTGGTATTAGGCACCTCTATACCAATAGTACCACGGCCAGGAATAGGCGCTATAATACGAATACCCAAGGCTGCAAGGTTCAGGGCGATATCATCTTCCAGATTCCTGATTTTAGAGATACGCACACCCTCCGCCGGAATAATCTCATACAAAGTAACGGTGGGCCCGATAGTAGCACTGATGCGCTGAATTTCAATACCGAAACTACGCAGCGTCAATATAATCTGATTCTTGTTCTTTTCAAGTTCTTCTCTGTCCAAAGAAATAGTGCCCTGATCGCGGTCGTCAAGCAAATCCAGCGTCGGGAACTTAAAATTAGGCAGATCGAGATTAGGGTCATACGGTTCGCCGCTTTGAATGGAAATGTGGGCACCATGAGCCGGTATAATATTCTCTTCTTCTACCGTCTTCACTTCAAAATCCATATCGCCGACTTCATCATCGGGTATATCGAGCACGGTTTCTACTAATTCAGACTCCTCTTCATACTCAGGTTCCGCATCTTTATTACTGATTAGTTCAGGTTCTGTAATAAAGTCATCTTCCTGAGGAAGCTCCAGAATAATGCCACCTTTATGAGTGGCTGGTTTTACAGCAGGCGGCTCTTCGGCAGCAGGCTGTATAGAGACTTCGGCGGGTTCAGTTTTATCCACCACAATCATTTCCAGATCATACAATAAATCTTCTTCTATCGCCAGAGACGATTGAGGAAATTCATCTTTCAATTTGTTATTAATTTCAGATACAGAAGCCGGCTCAAATTCCTCTTCTATATCTTCTGCTTCAATCAGGGCCGGCGGTGTTTCGGTTCTTTCCAGCGACTGTTTATCGCTATTATTTATCGCGACATTTTCCTGCTGCTGCTCATCAGCCGGAAAGTCCTTAGCATCACGTGCGGGCATCAATTTGCGGGCAGATGCCAGGAAAGGTTTAATATCCCATTGGAATACGATAAAGACGAAGAAGCAAAATACCGCTGTAAGCATGATAATAGTACCTGCTTTGCCGGCAAATCCGTTGGTCCAGGCAACAAGACCGTTGCCCAAAGCGCCACCCAAAGGAAAAGAAATATCACTGAAAGAGAAAGATAGTAGCGGGCAAACAAAAAGAAAACCAAGCGCCATCCAGCGCACCCACTTAACCACAGGCACAAGTGGACCTACATTTACGAGATTTACGCCAATGCCTATTATCCAGAGCGTAAACAGCAAGGCTGCTATTCCCATCCCTTTGAACACCAAAAGATGAGCTACCGCGGCACCCAGGCGACCACACCAGTTAGCCACAGGCTCATCGCCGGAAAAAAGAAAATCATTTAAGCTACGTGATGAGATGAGCAGGTTCTGATCCTGCTGCCAACTCATACAATAGCTGATGATTGATAACGTAAAAAATACTCCGGCTAAAAGCAGGAAAATACCCAACCCCAGCTTTATTTTTCGTGCTGTGGTAATAGGTGTTTCGGTACTATTTTCGGGAGCTGGTTTCGGACTTTTCTTATTAGGAGTTTCTTCTTTCTTCTTCTTAACACTAGTTGCCATATTTGCAAAGATAAAAGATTTAAGCGCATACATAACCGTAAGCGAAACGTGAAAATAAAAAATTATAATGTAATTGAAAGCACAAAAAAAGAGCAGCTATAATAGCTGCTCTTTCTGTAAAGATTGTAAAGATTATTGTTCCCACATATCGATTTCCTGGTTAATCAAATCTTCCATAACACGCTCTCCTGATTCTAAACCTTCAAATCCAGATCTGAAATCAGTACCATTCACGTTGTTCTTAGAGTATTTAACGATTGTGCTTGCAAAATAGCCGCCATCCAAATAGTCACTCCAAGACATACGACGAATCATATTCTGTGGATTGTAAACTTCGTAGGTTGCTAATACGTTTCTTGCTTCAGGATACCATATCCAAAACATCTCAACAGAGTTTCTGTAGTTGCCTTCATCATCTGTACGATCTATTAGCGGCGCTATCCCAACTATACGTACAACGCGACGACCAAGGTTTCTGTCAAACACCCAATCTTCCTTAACACGATACTTGGTAACGCTGTTAATGTTAAACTCGCGCTCTTTATAAACAACAGTTTGCTCTTGAGTGATAGGATCGATCACGTAACCAGTGTCGATACCACCGCCAGTTGCACGCTCGAAAGTTGCTTTATCCAACGGTGTCGTGAAACGATCATCCACCGGGCTATATGCAGCAATCTTACCTTTTTTAACGGCGTCTATCAAAATCTCGATAAATGCACCACCACCAGTGTATTCATCACCTTCATACAAGAAAGCCTGGTTTTGTTTTTGACGAACATCTATCTGACGCCAAACGCGCTGATACCAAGCTACGTCAACTTCTCTAATATTTTGCCATTCTGAAGCTTTATTAACATGCTCAACTCTGTCGATAACCCCATCTCTTACTAAAGACGGTTTCCAACTCTTGTTGACGCCCACTGGCTCACCACTCGCTGCACCTGACGCTCGGTCTGCATTAATAGGATCTTGAGCATAAGCAGCCCCAGTTAGCATCAATGCGCCAATAAGAAATGAAATTTTATTAATGTTAGGCATATCTCCTGATTATATTAATAGTATATTATAATTTAAATTAATTCAAAGTTAGAGTAACTGAGTTAATATCGCGCCTTACTTTATCTGGGCCTATCGCTTTGATTTCATCAAAAATCCACTTATCTCCTGGCTTAGAGGCTTGAATATATTGCTTAATAGCATCATTCCTATTCAAATAAGGCCCTGTTACCTCCACTTCTTTAGCACTCGCATTTCGAGGAATCCAAGTAAACCTGTAGCTTGTAACAACAAATTTAGCATCAAAATCGAAATTTTTCAACATAGCCAAGATACCTATTTCTGCCTTAGCTGTACCTGTTGGTACCAATCCGCTTGACTTACCAGCTACCGTCGCTTCGGGATTAGGAATAATTTTGACACGAAGTTTACCTGAGCCAACAGTTGAAGTACCACCTGCTTTGGTTTTAGCCACAATGGTATAAGGCATTTCACTTGTGGCCTTATTAACTAAAACTTCGTAAGTACCATTACCCGTTTTTTTCAATTCCTGCGCACCAGGAATACTCAAACTCACATCCTGAATATTATAACCCGCAGCCGAGATAGTAACTGGATTAGGAACACCTATATACATCACGTTCATTTTATCCAATTGCATAGATGCACCGGCAGAACCAACCATATACTCAAATTTGTAAGGATAAGTCTTCGTTTGACCACGCGTAACCATTGAGATAACTCCATTTACTGTTTGCAATCCAGCGCCGGAAGCTTTGAATTTAAGCGTTCCTACACCATCTTTAACTGCAACCGCACCGCGATTAGAAGAAATAGACGGATTGATTGCCTTATTATAGGCTGCCAATGTTACAGTAGCAGTAATTTCGTCTCCATCTAATGCATAACTTGTGTTAGGTACAGCAATAGGCATCATCTCATCAATGATAATATCCTGAGCGTGTATCTGCTTAAATAAATGCTCTACTACCATAGATTCAGAATTTTTTACGTCATTCTGAAATTTAGAAAGCATAGCAATTGCAGCAACTACCGGAATATTGTGGAATGTACCGAAAGACCAATCTCCACTTGGATTCTCCTCCGTTCTTTTCATGTCTGCAATCTGAACAGGAATCTGCGCTTTAATAGCAGCCCTCGCATCAGTATCCTCAACTTTTGCAAGAATAAAATCAACAAAATCTGTCATTTTTTTCTTCAATACGTCTCCATTACCAGCTTCTACAAAGAACTTGGTAGACGCATCGATATCCTCCATGCTCTTGATTTCTTTCTCACCGGCGTCGTTGGTAATCAATCCACCAGAGCGATTTACAACGGTATCTTTCCAGGATTGGAGAAAAGCAACTAATTCTTCAGAAGCTACTTTAATCTGCTTAGCCTTGTCATTAAGCGGCTTAACTTTCTCTGCTTCATCTTTATTAGCCTCTAATTTATCAAACTGCTGATAAAAGTTGGCATTTTTATCCGAAATAGTACTGTTAGAGCTTTCAATACTTTCGTTTATCGTCTGGAACGCAGTTAATACCTCCCTTGTGATGTTCAAGGCCAACATCGCTGTTAACACCAGATACATCAGGTTGATCATCAACTGCCTCGGCTCCTTAGGTATAGACATTCTTTAGTTTAATTATTGTTTTAAAAAAACGATTGCTTCATTACTGACATAAACATCCTCAACAATCTCAGGAAGATAGTTTTCTGTCTGGTTTATAGTTATTAAGGCCGATAATTAACGTCCTTGCATCGCAGACAACATGTTGCCGTATATGTTGTTGAGTGCACCTAAGTTTTTAGACAATGTTGCAATTTGATCTTTAGCAGCTTTCGCATCATCAGCGCTTGAAGCCATTGCATCAGAAGCATTTACCAGATTGCTATAGAATTTGTTCATAGCTTTCAGGTGATTGTTTGCATCCTGCAATTCTACTTCGTAAATCTGATTCAATGTACCAAGATTCTTAGAAAGAACTGTTACTTGCTGATGGAACTGAGCTGTACTTTCAGAAGCACTATTGAACGATTGCATAGTAGCAACTGCACCAGTGTAAGTTTCTTTCAATTTACCCAATGCCTCAGCAGCTTCACGTGCACTTTGAGAATAAGTACCGGTTGCAGCAGTAACATCAGAGATATCTTTGATTTGCTCAACTGTTTGACCGAAACGTTGGAAATTATCGTTCAGGCGTTTCAGGTTAGGTGCATTGATGTTAGCATCTTCCAGCATTTTATCTAATGAAGCAGTTGCATTGCTGCCACCGCTACCACCTGCGCCCAACGGACTTGCAGGAACAGCAAATTTCACACCTTTTCTATATGCTTCTACATGTGGATTTTCGTCCAGGTTAGGGTAGTAACGCTCCCAATAGTAATCTTTGTGTGGAGGCAATATACCCAACAGGCAAAACAGGAATGCCTCAGTGAAAAGACCAACAGTCAACATGGTACCTGCTCCAGGCCAGTGTTGCAACTTGAAAAGCGCACCAATAAGTACAACCGCGGCACCAAGTCCAATCACAAGGTTTTTGATATATTTTCCTTGTTTGGTTTCAAAAAACAATGCTATTGATTTCATTTTATCTTTGGGTTTTTCTGTATTAAAAATTGTTATTTATACTATCTGTCTACACTATTTTATCTGCCCGGGTTATTTGTGATTGCTGCATTTGCCTGGCGGTACAATACACGGAAACCAATGTATGCTTTTGCCGTATCAGCAAACTCGTAGTCACGCACATTTACATTCATGAAGTAAGCAGGATCGCGCCAGCTACCACCTTTAACTGTAATACGACGTAACCATGGAGCATCACCTTCATTCATTTTACGTTTGATATCCGGATTCATATCTGCAAGGATATTTGGATTGTAAGCTTCGTTAGTATAAGCTGAGCTTGTCCACTCTGCTACGTTACCAGCCATATTGTACAAACCATAATCGTTAGGCCAATATGCATCTGCACGTACTGTATAAAGTCCACCGTCGATAGAATAGTCACCACGAACCGGCTTGAAGTTAGCTAAATAGCAACCTTTTTGGTTTTGAGTGTATGGTCCACCCCAAGGGTAAGGAGACAATTCGCGACCACCACGTGCAGCCCACTCCCACTCAGATTCTGTAGGCAATTTGAACTCACCTTCGTAGTACATTTTGTTGCCTTCGCGATAGCTTCTCCAAAGGCTTGTGCGCCATGTACAGAAAGCATTAGCCTGATTCCAGTTAACACCTACTACTGGATACTCATCAAAAGCTGGGAACCAGTTGTATTGGTCAGCGATTGGCTCGTTATTAGAATATTGGAACTGACGCAGCCAAACCAATGTATCAGGGTAAACATTAATCGTTTTGTTAGAGATAAACGATGTAGCCGGCTGACCTGCATTAGCTATATGTGCATCTCTGTCGTAGAAACGGTAAGTATACAATAATTTGCTTGCATCGATTGTCTTTTTGCCCCAAGCAGATTGCTCAGCAGGAATGTACATGCCCATTAACTGGTCTTGTACATCAGCATCTTTCCAATTGATCGTTTTTTTCCAGTCCACTTGTTGTGTACCATCATCATTATCTCTAAAATCTCCCAACATAGTGTGAGCGATTGAATCGCGCACCCAATTTGTAAACTGACGATATTCTGCATTGGTAATCTCGGTAGCGTCCATATAGAAACCAGAGATATTCATAGTACGAATAGGTGCATCCAGGGCATTTTGTATATCCTGATCACCGGCGCCTGACTTCATTACCCCTGCTGGAACCCAAACCATTCCCAATGGTACGGGAGCCTGATAATTCATCTTGTTGGAATAATCGCCCACTACCTGCCCTTGTGGACCCGATTTTCCGCAACTTACGGCTAACATCGCCACTGCCGCAGCAGCAATACTCAGGGAGAGTTGTTTCATTTGATTGCTTTTTGTCTTTTTAATTGCACTGTGCACTTTCATTTTGTATCGGGTATTGTCTTTAAAAAATTACTACCAAAAACGTCCAATCAGGTGCATATACTGATTCATTGCTGAATTGTTTATAAAAACTTAATTCAATTGTGCCCGAAAGATAATTAAAGTTTTGAAAAACCAACTATTAACGGAATAAAATTTTCAAATTCCTACATGTTTATGGGAAAATACCTATGGACTAAAGCAAAAAACTCGTCATTATAATAAGGTAATTTCTTGTATCGATATCTGCTGCGTTTGTGTCTCTATTTTCTCCTGACTTCAACCGCTACAAACACGCTTTTTATCGATTCGGGACACAATATTCAAATAAAATTTTGAAAATGCAACATTCCCGTTAATTTTTTTTTCAACACCCAGCCAACGCATACTATTTGGCCTGTCTGTTATAATGAAAGGGCTAAATAAAGAATTTTTTCCTGTTAAAACAACTAAACACGAAAAAATACTTCCCGCATCATTGTGTCTATGTCGGAAAAAGGCGCTCTGCACGAAAATCGCTCACATAAGTATAAATGTGTATATCCCTCTTTAAATTTATGGGCAAAGGCAGGATAGACCGCAGCATCTGCCCGAGTGGCAAATACCTTAACTGCCGGCTGATAATAGCCCTGCCATTTACTTAACAATTCAAAAGCATCAGGCCCTGCAATAATCAGCTCTTTCTGGCCGTTGATGTACTGTTGCAAAATAATCGCCCAGAGGGCAAATGACAAGGGATAGCGCACTACAGACATTGCCATATCGCGCAGCATTGTTTCTGCCCTTGTAATAAAATGGCTTGCTTCGTAAACGTTGCCCAATGTGAGCAGGTTTTCGAGCATTACAGAATTTGCAGAGGGCGTGGCACCATCGTACGACTCTATTTTCCTTACCGGAATATCGGTTTGCTGGTTACTGGTAAAATAGAAGAAGCGATTGTCCTCGTCGCTAAAGTGGTCTATTGTGTAATCCATCAACTCTTTCGCAACAGACAGAAAATGTAAGTGGCCGGATGCGGAAGCCAATTGGCACAGCGCCTTGACGGTATAGGAATAGTCGTCTAATTTGCCTTTGATTTTTGCATGGTCTCCTTTGGCTGTATGCAATAGCTCATTCTCTTTATAGAAAACATCCAGCATCCAATCCATGTGTTGCCGTGCCTGGTCTATGTATTCTTTACAACCCAGCGCTACACCTGCATCGGTAAGCGCTATATTCATCAACGCATTCCAGGAAAGCAACATTTTATCATCTGTACCGGGTCTGATTCTTTCAGTTCGTTTATCAAATAATTTAGTCTTAGCAGCGTTTAGCATTTCATTCCATCCTGCCTTGTCTAATTTGTGCTTGTCGAGAATGTACGACTCGGGCGTTGCTATATTCAGGATATTCACACCCTCCCAATTGCCACTTTCAGTTACACCAAAATAGTCTGCAATAGCAGGATGTGCGTCGGGTAAAACCTGTTGCCATTCTCCCCATGTCCAGGTATAATACTTCCCTTCAACGCCCTCGCTATCTGCATCCAAAGCGCTATAAAAACCAACCTCATCTTTCAACTCGCGATTGCAAAAAACGATTGTTTGTTCTATTGCCAGTCTGTATTTTTCATCTTTTGTGATACCGAATGCATGACTCATTGCAGATATCAATAGGGCATTATCATACAGCATCTTTTCGAAGTGTGGCACGAGCCAATCATTGTCGGTAGCATAGCGCGAAAAGCCGCCACCAATCTGGTCATTAATACCGCCATCAATCATTTTGTTGAGCGAAAACAAAGCATGGTTTAAAGCATCTTCGCTCTTGTAAAAATGATAGTGCTGCAGTAGATAAATAATAGCCATAGTTGAGGGAAACTTAGGTGCAGCACCAAAACCGCCGTAGTTATTATCTGCTTGTCGCAATAGTTGCTCTGCTATTGCTGCGGGCATATCTGCACTCAATTGCCTATCCTTATCGCCTGCTACTATTGAAGCCTGCTGCAAATGCTGTATCAGTTGCGCAGACTGGCTTTCAATCTCATCTTGCTTATTGATCCAGGACAAATGAATAGCCTCCAAAACTTCCAGCCAAGATGCACGGCTGTACATACGCTGTGGCGGAAAATAAGTACCTCCGTAAAAAGGCTTTCGCTCAGGCGTAACAAACATATTGAGCGGCCAGCCTCCAGAGCCGGACGTAGCCTGCAAGGCGTCCATGTAAAAATGGTCTACATCAGGATGCTCTTCCCTATCTACTTTAATATTGATAAAATGCTCGTTCATATACGAAGCCACTTCATCGTTTTCAAAACTCTCGCGCTCCATCACATGACACCAGTGGCAGGCAGAATAGCCAATGCTTACCAGTACAGGCTTGTGCTGTGCTTTTGCTATTTCAAATGCTTCATCTCCCCATGGAAACCAATCAACGGGATTGTGCGCATGTTGCAATAAATAAGGGCTCGTTTCTTTACTCAGTCTATTGGTCATGTTGCTATTTATCTTCTAAATTCATTTACAATAACGGCGATAGAAGCCGCGCTACATCGTCGCGCAACTCTTGCCACCACTTGCGTTCATTCCATTCTTCGAGTGTTGTTTCGTCGCTGTCTTCCAAATCTTTTAGAAACAGCTCCGTCAACTCAGCACACACGCGCTTGCTATAAACAATGGCATTAATTTCAAAGTTTAAATCGAAACTGCGTGCGTCCATATTGGCAGTGCCTACGATGGCTATATTATCATCGACTACCATCGTCTTGGCATGTACAAATCCCTTTTGATACAAGTAAATTTTCACGCCACTCAACAGCATTTCCTGAAAATAAGAACGGGCCGCAGCATTGACTATTTTCGAATCAGAAATACCGGGCAATAATAGCCTAACGTCTTTACCACTAAGGGCTGCGGTCTTTAAGGCATCGCAAATACTTTCGTTGGGAATAAAATAGGGAGAGGTGATAAATATCCTCTGCCTTGCAGAAACAATAGCGGTAAAGAAAGATAGCATGACCGATGAAGACGGATAATCGGGACCACCTGCAACTATCTGCACGAGGTCTTCCGCTTCGACACTTGGTTCGGTTATTTTGGTAAAATATTCAGGTTCCAATTTGAGCATTTGCTCGGAGCAAAAATTCCAGTTGGCTATAAAATGATATTGCAAACTGTTGACTGCAGGCCCTGTTATTTTGATGTGTGTGTCGCGCCAGTAAAGCTCTTCATGCAATCCTCTATTGATATACCTGTCGGACACATTGATACCGCCCGTGAAACCAATATTACCATCAACAATTATAATCTTTCTATGATTGCGATAATTAAGCCTATTGGCCAACAGGAAAAACTTGACTTCATAAAATGGAAAAGCCAGAATACCCGCTTCGCGCAACTCTGCTAAAATATCATCATTGATTTGATGACTTCCAAAATCATCATAAATAAATCTTACCGTAACGCCCGCCGCTACACGCTCTTTGAGCACTGCAATGATTTCTTTGCCTATTTCATCATAATCGAAAATATAGTACTCGATATGTATAAACTTAGTCGCAGCCTTAAGTGCGCTGATTACTTCAGGAAATTTTTGCTCTCCATTTGTAAGCAGTTCTACCTTGCTGTAGCTAAGCGGAGCGCGCGCATCATTCATTAATAAATTGGCAAGGTTGTCAGCTCCGGCTATATTCGCATGTTGCTCTTTTAATACAAGTCTTGACTGCTCTAATAATCGGCCCTCAATGCGCTCAAATAGTGCTTCGTTGGCCAGTATTTTTTTAGAAAACATCTTGCGCCGCCGGTAGTTAACGCCGAAAGCAAAATAGATGATACTGCCTGCAACCGGCAGCAAAAAAACCAGCAATATATAGGCCAGTGTTTTAGAAGAATTGTTGGTATCGCGGATGATGCGCACTACCGTGAACACCGCCAGCAGCAACACGAATGTGAGTGAAATGGATGAGGAATGCTTTATTAGAAAATCGAGCATAGTACGACAACTATTTTATGGAAGTCCTGTTGTAACTCCATACTGTAAAGATAAACGTTAAACAATCTTGTAATGAAAAAATCTACTTTATGTGCCTTTGCAGCATTGTTGCTGAGCACCGGTATTACAACAGCACAAACAAGTTTTACGCAACGCGTAGTTGCTGAAAATCTGTTCATTCCCTGGGAAATTATTTATGGCCCTGACGGTAATATCTGGTTTACACAAAAGAATGGCTATATCTGTAAAGTGTCTCCGACCTCTGGTGTTGTAGATACCTTATATCACGAAACAAATACAGTAGTAAGAGGTGAGGGCGGTATGCTGGGCATGGCTTTGCATCCGTCTTTCCCTGCACAGCCCTATGTGTATGTTGCTTACGAATACATGGATGGTAGCGACTATACCGAGCGAATTGTGCGCTATACTTTCAGTTCCGGCTCGCTTGCTGCGCCCACAATTTTGCTGGATAATATTGAGGGCAGCTTCAATCACAATGGTGCGAGGTTGCTAATTGTCGATGACAAATTATTCATAACTACAGGCGATGCGGAAAACACTTCGTTGCCACAAAATATGGCCTCATTAAGTGGCAAAACGCTTCGCATTAATCTGGATGGCAGCATTCCATCGGACAATCCAAACCCTGCAAGCGCTGTATGGAGTTGGGGACACCGCAATGCGCAAGGCCTTGCCTATAATGCCGGCAAAACTTACAGCTCAGAGCACGGTCCGAGCACTAATGATGAACTGAACCTGATTACAAAAGGCGGCAACTACGGTTGGCCTAACGTTCACGGCTATTGCGATGAAAGTTCGGAAATGGATTTTTGTGCAGATTCAAATGTTATAGAGCCGCTGAGAGCCTGGACGCCTACCATTGCAACCTCGGGCATCGCTTACTACAATCATCCTATGTTTCCTGATTTACAAAATTCGATACTGATGACTACGCTAAAAGATAATAGCCTTTATCATCTTGCATTGAATACTGCGGGAGACTCCGTAACAATGGCTATATCCCTTGATGGCATTGACTTAGGTAGACTAAGGGATATCGCTATTTCTCCCGATGGAAAAATATACCTGTCGACCAGCAACTCCCCCGCAAATGGCGAGGGTGCTAAAATTGACAAGATTATAGAACTATACGACCCCTCTGCTACCGGCGTTCATGAAGTGATTGCCGACGACAAAAATGTAAGCATATACCCTAATCCTGCAAGCGACCAACTATTTATTTCATTTGCTGAAGCAGGCTATAAAAATGAATCTTGGCAATATGAGTTGATAAGCACAGATGGAAGAATAGTGCAATCTGGAAACATAACAAACAATAGCATTGATATCAGCAATGTCAACGCAGGCATGTATTTCATTAAAGGAAAAAGTGAAACAAAAATATTTTATAAGCGAATAGTAAAGCGGTAATTACTTTACCTGTTGCAACTCCACCAGCTTTCGATAGTGACCACCCCTCGCCATCAATTGCTGGTGGTTTCCTCTTTCTACCATTTCGCCCTGGTTCAAAACGATAATTTCATCTGCATGCTGCACTGTAGATAATCGGTGCGCAATTACAATACAGGTACGGTTCTTCATCAATTCGTTGATAGCATCCTGTACTATTCTTTCCGAATGAGTATCGAGCGATGAAGTAGCTTCGTCAAGTATTAATATAGGCGGATTTTTGAGCACAGCACGAGCGATGGTTACTCGCTGGCGCTCGCCCCCACTCAATCGTGCACCCCGGTCGCCTGCTACAGATTGATAACCCTCTTTTTTACGGCTGATAAATTCGTGCGCATTGGCTATACGTGCTGCCTCCTCTACTTCTTGCTCGGTCTTGCCACCAGTGCCCAATGTGATATTGTTGTAAATAGTATCATTGAATAAAATAGGCTCCTGCGATACCACGCCGATGAGCCTGCGTAAATCGTACAACTTGTACTCTTTCAGGTTTACGCCGTCCAGCAAAATTTCGCCTTTTGTAACATCATGAAAGCGCGGTATTAAATCTACCAATGTAGATTTTCCGGCACCGGATGCCCCTACCAACGCAATGGTTTTACCTTTCTCTATCGTCAGGTTAAGATGGTTCAAAATTATTTTGTCGCCGTAGGCAAATTGCACATCTTTCAACTCGATGCTATGTTCGAAATCGTGAACGCTTTTAGCATTAGGCAGTTCAAAAATAGTATTCTCAACATCCATCAACTCCTGAATGCGGTCCAGCGCAGCACTACCCTTTTGCATATTGTAAAAGGCTGTTGAAAGATTAGTTATGGGCGAAATGATTTGATAAAAAAGAGAAATGAATGTCAGGAATAAAGCAGCATTGAGCGAGCCACTATTTCCCGTAAAAATCATCCAGCCACCAAACCAAAGAATAGCACAAACAACAATGATACCAAGTGTTTCAGACATAGGCGAACCAGCTTCCCGACGCGCAGCGAGCTTGTTTCGTATACGAAACAATGCATTATTGATCTGGCGAAAGCGCAGGTGCTGATGGCGTTCTGCGTTAAACGCTTTGATAATGCGAATGCCTGAAAGCGTTTCATCAACATTACTCATCATTTCGCTCAATTGCTCCTGCGATTGTGTAGATGGCCTTTTCAACGATTTACCTACTCTACCTATAATCAAACCAACAACCGGAAGAAATAAAAGCAATGATGCAGTAAGCTGTGGGCTAATCGACAACATAGCTACGAGTGTAAGCAAAATTGTAACTGGCTCTCTGATGACCGTCTCCAGTACACTTATAATAGAAACTTCCACTTCGTTTACATCATTTGTCATTCGGGATACCAAGTCACCTTTTTTCTCTTCAGTAAAAAAGCCAATTGGCAAGGACAATGATTTTGAGAACATATCATCTCTAAGTCTACGCAAAACACTATTGCGGAGCGGATTTAAGATAAGTTGCGCCAGATAGCGAAACAGGTTCTTAAATATAGTAAAAAGAATAACAAGCAACACTACATAGGTAAGCGCCGTAAGCTTGTCCTGCTGTGTGATTAATGTATTGAGCCAGGACATAGCTGAGCTGATTAATACATTGCCGGCTATGGGTAATGGCTGCCCTCCGAGAAATAGCACTTGCAATACCGGCGCCAGCATCCCAAAGGAAAATAACGCGAATACTGTAGATAACATTGTAAAAAGAAAATACAAGATTATCTGTCCTTTATTGTCTTTAAGATACTTAAATAACTTAGGTATGTTTTTCATTTTCTCGTAATAATATTCAGGTGGCTATAATCCCTGCTGAGCGCTATTTGAACTTACAAATAAATCATGAGCCTCGCAGAAAATTCCACGAGGCTCATGCAAAGTTAATTAAAGTTGGAGGTTAAAGCATTAATCAATACTGTAACTTACTGCACCGTCTTTTTCGTCTTTTAATTGAATACCTGCGCCTGCAAGCACATCACGAATTTTGTCGGATGCAGCATAATCTTTGCGCGTACGGGCTTCTTTGCGCATATCTATAACCAGTTGCAGCACAGCGTCCAGCTTGCTATCGTCATTCTTTTGCAACGGCTGCATACCCAGAATATCTTCCAGATAGATTCTAAATGTGTCTTTCAACAACTCAAAAGTTCCTTTGCTCAAAGCAGATGCAGCTACACTACCCGCTTTCAGACCATTGATTACGGGTGCTAATTCAAATAAATTAGCCAATACTTTAGCAGTATTGAAGTCATCGTTCATGTCATCGGCACATGCTTTGCAAAAATCCTGCACTTTTTTATCAAGGTCGGTATCTGCCGCACTTTCATTAGCAGGGATGTCTAATTTTAGTAACACCTCATAAGCTTCCCAAAGACGCTTAAACGCTTTCTCCGATGCCTGCAAAGCTTCGTTGGAAAAGTCAAGCGTGCTGCGGTAATGCGTTTGCAAAATATAGAAGCGGATTACCATTGGATGATAGGCCTGCTCCAAAATAGGATGATCGCCGCTAAATAGTTCTGTAAGCTTAACTACGTTGTTGTACGATTTACCCATCTTTCTACCGTTGATGGTAATCATATTGTTGTGCATCCAATAGCGCACCGGCGCACAGCCGTGAGCTATTGTACTTTGGGCTATTTCACTTTCATGATGCGGAAATTGCAAATCCATCCCACCGCCATGTATGTCAAATTCTTTGCCCAAATATTTACTGCTCATAGCCGAGCACTCAATATGCCAACCAGGAAAACCCTCGCCCCAGGGACTGCGCCAGCGCATGATATGCTCTGGTGGCGCGCTTTTCCACAATGCAAAATCAGCTTTATCCCGCTTCTCTTCCTGCCCCTCCAGTTCGCGCGTAGTTTCCAATAAATCATCAATCACGCGTCCTGATAATTTACCGTAAGGATAGCCCGCAGCATATTTCTTTACATCAAAATATACCGAGCCATTTACCTCATAAGCGTAACCTTTCGCAATCAGGTCTTCAATCATGGCTATTTGCTCCACTATATGGCCAGTTGCGGTTGGCTCAATTGATGGTTCCAGATTATTGAATTTACGCATGCCCCAATGAAACAAACTGGTGTATTTATGTACCAATTCCATAGGCTCCAGCATTTCGAGCAGCGCCTTTTTAGCCACTTTATCTTCGGCTTCACGACCCTCTTCTTCAAAGTGGCCGGCATCGGTAATATTGCGCACATAACGCACTTTGTAACCGAGATGCTCCAAATAGCGACGCACCACATCAAAAGTGATATAGGGACGCGCATGACCCAGATGCGACTCGCCGCTAACGGTTGGCCCACACACATACAAACCTACGTGACCAGGGGTTATAGACTCAAACTGCTCCTTTTGACGGGTATATGAATTGTATAAATGTAATGCTGACATATGAATTTGCGATAGGCGGCAAAAATACGGGATATTATTCAACGGTTTGGTTGTTGAGCCGTTATAGCGTCATAGTCAAAATGAAAACCATCCTTTTCTGTACCTTTGGTACTTCATTCATAAATAGGATGCCACAATCAATCTCACTAAGAATTACCCCGGAAGAAGCCGCTCAGGAAGCCACTATTAAAAGGCTGGCTGCAGCCCAACTGAACATCAATGCTTCTAAAATAAATGCCTTGCAAATTACGCGCCGCTCGGTGGATGCGCGCAGTCGTCAGATATATGTGCAACTACAAGCCAACGTCTTTATCGATGAGCCTTTTGTAGACGCATTTCATTTCGAGCCCAGGCTGCAAAATGTTGCCAATAGCCAACCCGTACTTATAGCAGGTGCCGGACCAGCAGGGCTATATGCAGCACTGCAATTGATTGAGCAAGGACTTCGTCCGGTAATTATAGAGAGAGGCAAAGATGTGCGCAGCCGCAGGCGCGACCTCGCCGCCATGAACAAAGATGGCATTGTAAATCCTGAGTCCAACTATTGTTTTGGCGAAGGTGGTGCAGGCACTTACAGCGACGGAAAATTATATACACGCTCTAATAAAAGAGGCAATATACAGCGCTGCCTGCAATGGTTCCGACACTTTGGCGCTGAAGAAAAAATACTGTACGAAGCGCATCCGCACATAGGCACCAATAAATTGCCGGGTATTATTACAGCAATGCGCGAAGGCATAGAAGCTTGTGGTGGCAGTATTTTATTTGACACTAAACTTACTGACTTTATTATAGAGGGCGATGCGCTCAAAGGTGTTATTGTAAACGATGTAGAAAGAATTAAGGCGAGCGCTTTGATATTAGCCACCGGACATTCGGCCAGAGATATTTTTAAACTTCTTGAAAAGAGGTCTATTGATATAGAAGCGAAAGCATTTGCATTGGGCGTTCGTATTGAACATCCGCAGGCGCTTATCAATAAAATTCAATACAAATGTGACCTTACGCCACAACTGTCCGATACGATTGGCGTGGCATCCTATTCGCTGGTAAGCCAGGAAATGGGACGTGGTGTTTTTTCGTTTTGTATGTGTCCCGGTGGCATCATTGCACCTGCATCTACTGACGAAGGGGAATTGGTAGTAAATGGCTGGTCGCCGTCGAGGCGGGATGGCGCATTTGCAAATAGCGGCATGGTGGTTACGGTTGATGAAAAGAATTTTGCGAAATATGGATTTACCGGAAACCTTGCTGCGATGCACTTTCAGCAGATGGTGGAAAAAAAGGCATGGACCGCAGGCGGTGGAAAATTAGTGGCACCTGCACAGCGTATGACTGATTTTGTAAAAAGAAAACAATCTGCTTCGCTACCGGAATGTTCCTATTTACCGGGAACACAAAGTGCACTATTGCACGAAGTACTGCCACCAGAGGTTTATCAATCGCTGGCTAAAGGTTTTGAAAGTTTTGGTAGAAAAATGAAAGGCTATTTTACTGAAGATGCTATTGTTACTGCGACTGAATCACGTACCTCTTCGCCGGTAAGAATACCACGTAATAATGATAGCTTACAGCATCCGCAAATCAAGGGTCTTTTCCCTTGTGGCGAAGGAGCAGGCTATGCCGGCGGCATTGTATCGGCAGCGATGGATGGTGACCGCGTAGCAGAAATGGTAGCCATATTTGTAAAGCAATAATTTCCGAAAAACACTATTCTGTTTCAACCAGAATAACCTTGTTTACGGAAGTTTTTTGAAGTGTTGTCTTATATTGTTTTTTCATGTGGTCTTTACAAAAATAGCATCGCTGGAATACCTAATAAGTTTCTACCAGCACGATTCGTTTGATCTTTGTTTTTGAAGTGGTGTCAGAGATAATTTTACTGGATTTTATGCTGTGTGTATCCATCGCAAGCATTTCTTTTAATGTGATAATTTTGCTGCTGTTTAAAAGTACAACTGTGGATGAATCTGCTTCTGAACCGGCTCTTATGTATTTTGGCTGAGGACGATTATCCTTGGCATTTTGCGATGGTGTTGATTTTTTTTGAGCAAAGCCCATCATACAAAAAACAACAGCAACTATAGTGAACAATGCTTTCATGGTTTGCTTTTTTTAAAATAATAAAATTGCGTACTGCAATATAAAAAATAGCTGCGTAAATGCAGCAATCAACATAGAATGTTTATAGATACTCATACTCATCTTTACGATGAGCAATTTGACAATGACCGTGCTGCTATTATCGAAAAGGCTGTAGCAGCAGGCGTTTCAGAAATGCACTTGCCTAATTGCGACAAAAATACCATTCCGAAAATGATGGATATGGTTGCGAAGTGGCCGCAGCATTGCTTTCCAATGATGGGCTTACATCCTTGCTATGTAAAAGAAGATTTTGAAAAAGAGTTGGCTATTGTAGCAGAATGGTTGACGAAAGATAAATTTTATGCGGTAGGAGAAATAGGCCTCGACTATTATTGGGATAAGACTTTTGTACCCCAACAAAAAATAGCCTTTAACCGTCAGATGGATTTGGCACTAATGCATAACTTACCTATCGTGATTCACACACGTGACTCGATGGACGATGGTATTGAAATGGTGCGTGCAAAACAGACTGGCCAACTCAGAGGAATTTTCCATTGCTTTGGCGGTTCATTGGAGCAGGCTCAGGCTATTATTGATGTAGGATTTTATCTGGGAATAGGCGGTGTGGCTACTTTCAAAAAAAGTGAACTGCGGGAAACACTAAAATCAATTCCGCTGGAGCATATAGTATTAGAAACAGATGCACCGTATCTTGCGCCCGTTCCTTACCGGGGCAAGCGTAACGAAAGCAGCTATATCCCGCTGATTGCTCAATTAATTGCCGATGTAAAAGAATGTGCACTGTCAGAAGTCGAGACTATTACTACTGAGAATGCAAACAAAATATTCAGACCATAATTAAGAAAAATTAAAACAGACAGATATGTCAACAACCGATTACAAACATACTGCCGGCGAGCGCTTGATGCGCTACGTACAAATTGATACGCAAAGTGACCCTGCATCGCCCACACAACCATCTACCGAAAAGCAAAAGAACCTGAGCCGCATGCTGGTTGAGGAGTTGAAAGCAATAGGCATTACCGATGCGGAACTGGATGAGCATGGCTATGTGTACGCCACTATTCCTGCAACGATTGACAAAGCAGATGTTCCTGTAGTTTGCTTTTGTGCACATGTAGATACATCGCCTGATTGCAGCGGCGAACATGTAAAGCCTATACTGCATAAGAGCTGGGACGGTAGCGACATCGTATTGCCGGATGATACGAGCATCGTTATCTCGAAAGAAAACCATCCTTACCTGAAAGAGCGTATTGGCGACGATATCATTACTGCATCTGGTCATACACTGTTGGGTGCAGATGATAAAGCCGGTGTAGCAGTTATCATGGATGCAGCACAATATTTGATGGAGCATCCGGAAATTAAGCACGGAAAAATACGCATCCTCTTTACGCCAGATGAAGAAATAGGTCGTGGTGTAAATGCAGTAGACATGGATAGATTAGGCGCTGACTTTGGCTATACATTGGATGGCGGCGAGCGCGGGCATCTCGAGGGAGAAAGTTTTTCTGCCGATGGTGTAACCGTTACTTTTCACGGTATCAGTGCGCATCCGGGTTATGCAAAAAATAAATTAATCAGTGCTATTAAAATAGCGGGCGAATTTATCGATGCTTTGCCAAAAGACTCATGGAGCCCTGAAACCACCAGCGATAAGCAAGGCTTCGTTCATCCCGTTCATATAGAGGGCGGTGCAGAAAAAACTGTGGTGCATTTCATCATCAGAGATTTTGATACGGCGCAACTTGCAGTTCATGAGGATAGATTAAAACAAATAGCCGCAGACACCGTTGCAAAATACGCAGGTTGCAAAATGGAATTTGAAGCGAAAGAGCAGTACAGAAATATGAAAGAAATTCTGGACGAGCAAACACATGTAATGGCTTTCGCAGAAGAAGCGTATCGCATGGCTGGCTTAGAGCCACAGCGCATCAGCATTCGTGGCGGTACAGATGGCAGTCGCCTATCTTTTATGGGATTACCTTGCCCTAATATATTTACCGGCGAAATGGGCATCCATTCCCGTCAGGAATATTGCAGCGTACAGGATATGGAAAAGGCTGTAGAGATATGCGTGAATATAGCGCAGGTAGTTGCCAGCAAATAGGTCAATACCTAATTTACTTAAGTATATCAAATAAATAAGTCGCCTTGAGAGAGGCGACTTATTTATTTATAATTTCCTTTGCTTCGCAGACAAGGTTCAAGCGAGATATAGGTAGCCGAGAAACAACGTATACTTGTAAAGTGATTAAGAGATTTCTCCGTTCCGCTGCGCTACAGTCGAAATGACGAGCAACATTTTTCAATTGCCCGTTTTATAAAAACGGTTGATACTTGTCACAATTTTCTTTCCCAATCAGCCTTGGTAATTTCCAGCCAATCGCACTTAATATCATTCCACATAAACTGCTCAACAAATTTCAATCCGCACTTTTCCAGCGCTTTTCTGGATGCTATATTTTCTTCGTGTGCGGTGCCTATTATCGTTTCAAGATTTAAAGTTTCAAAGCCATATTGCAACGCGGCTAAAGCAGATTCGGTTGCATAGCCTTTGCCCCAATACTGCGGCATAAAGCGATAACCTACATCATGAAAATTAGTACGGCCATTATCTTCTTTGATAAATTTCAAGCCGCTCCAGCCTATAAATTTCCCTGATGATTTTTCAATGGTCGCCCATCTGCCTATTCCGTTGTCATCATATTGTTGGCGGATGGCGCGTATAGGCGCTAAGGCTTGCTCTATAGAGGTTATAGGCTTATTGCCTAAATACCTGTGCACATCAGGATTGGAATCCAGTTCGTAAAAATCAGCCTGATCATCTTCGCGCAGTTCACGTAGAATTAGCCGATCTGTTTCTATATGAAATTCCATTTTCAGTATTCGTTTTTAAAGCATTATTTATTTATAGTCCCTCGCAAATATTCTTCACAATAGCCGGCCCCTCATAAATAAAACCTGTGTAAACCTGCACCAGAGAGGCTCCGGCATCCAGTTTTTCTTTTGCATCAGCGGCTGTAAATATACCACCGGCCGCTATTATAGGTATTTTACCATTGCTGCGCTGATGAATATAACGTATTACATCGGTTGCTTTTTCTCTTACCGGCAATCCGCTCACGCCACCGGCACCCATATTTTCAACAGCTTTTTCGCTCGTCTTCAATCCGGCACGACTGATGGTCGTATTGGTAGCGACAATACCATGAATACGTGTGTTGTTCACGATATCAACTATATCATTCAATTGCTCGCGCGTCAAGTCCGGCGCTATTTTGAGCAAAATAGGTTTAGATTTTCCTAATTCGGAATTGATGATTTGCAATCGGGTCAATAGTTTTTCCAGCGGCTCTTTCTCTTGTAGTTCGCGCAAATTAGGCGTGTTGGGGCTGCTCACATTTACCGTAAAATAGTCCACTACATCATACAATTCTCTAAAACAAATTTCGTAGTCTTTGATGGCATCTTCATTAGGCGTCACTTTATTTTTACCAATATTGCCACCGATGATAACATCAGATTTTCTTTTACGCAATCTTTCCGCAGCAGCCTTTACACCACCATTATTGAAGCCCATTCGATTAATAATAGCCTTATCTTCCGGCAGACGAAATAGTCTTGGCTTATCGTTGCCATCTTGTGCTACAGGCGTAAGCGTACCTATTTCAATAAAGCCGAAACCCAATGTAGACAGCTCATCTGTAAACTTTGCATCCTTATCAAAACCCGCTGCCAATCCCACCGGATTTTTAAATTTAATACCCCACAATGTCCGCTCGAGCCCTTTCTTTTTTACGGAAAAACTATTGGTTAAAAAACTGCGCCCGATACCGGATTTATAAGCTCTTTGCAATTGTCTCATTGCCCAATAGTGAATAACCTCGGGATCTTTCTTGAATAAAAAATACTTGATAAGTGAATACATGCGCGCAAAGATAAGGCGAAGCCCAATATTTTAGATAGGCAATACACATTAAAAAAGCCCTTTACCTGAGTAGAAGTAAAGGGCTTTCTATTTAAAACAATAAATTAGGCTTGGTCTTGTGTAGTCAGGGTTGACTCTGTTTGCAGTTCGCTGTCTGCTTCATCTTCGCCACGATAGGCGGCCAGCTCCGAGCGCAATTTCAAAATAGTTTCCTCCAGAGAGGCTATTCTATCTTCATAAAGCCTTTTCAACTCAGGACTGATTTGCAGTTGGATAACAGGTTCCTGCTTTTCAGGACGATATTTTTGGCTGAAGAAAATTTCGGGAGTAAATTCTACGATGGTGGCAGCGTCGCACCCTAATACCGAAGCAATTTTTTCCAGTCTGGCCTCGGTCATTTGAATTTCTTCGTTTTCAAGGCGCGCATAGTTGCCTTGGGTCATTTGAAGATTTTCAGCCATGTACTGTTGTGTAAAATTGCGGAGTTCACGGATTTTTCTAATGTTTTGCCCAAGTTTTTTTGAGAGTAGCATTACTTGTCTTTTAGTGCGGTTAAAAATGGTTTGGTTGGTTGGTACACAATAATAGCAAAGCTAATAATGTATCTACAAATATACATAACTTACAATGAGGATACAACATTTCCATATATATTTTTTTTCACACCTACTTCTACCGCACAAATCTTCCTTAGCTTTTGTTTTAATTTACCCCTCTGTTTAACTATCTTTGCACGATTTATTTTTTCAGAACAATCTGCAAACAGAAAGAGTTTTAAATGCCTACAGAAACAAGTACTTCCCCTGCCTACCTTTTACTCGAGGACGGAACTTTATTTAAAGGAAAATCCTTTGGAAAAAAAGGTACTACCGGAGGAGAAATATGCTTTAATACAGGAATGACCGGCTATCAGGAGGTTTTTACCGACCCATCCTACACCGGCCAGATGTTGATTATGAACACTGCCTATATTGGCAATTACGGAGTTAACGAAGCTGATGTAGAGTCGGATAATGTGACTATTAAGGGTCTTATCTGCAAAAATATTACAGGTCGTTATTCGCGCATGATGGCTACGGGCTCGCTTGAGGGCTATCTTACCGATAACAATATAGTAGCCATACAAGATGTGGATACGCGCGCACTGGTGCAGCACATCCGCACAAAAGGTGCTATGAATTGCGTTATCTCCAGCGAATTTTCTGAGGTTGCAGAATTGCAAAAGGCATTGGCCGACGTTCCGCCAATGGAGGGACTGGAATTGTCATCTGAAATAAGCACGAAAGAGCCTTATACTGTAGGCGAAGAAAATGCAGCGCTTAGAATAGCGGTGCTGGATTTTGGTGTAAAAAGAAATATTCTTACAAGCCTTGCTGCAAGAGGCGCTTACTTAAAAGTATTTCCTGCAAAAACTAAAATAGCCGATTTGCTGGCTTTTAATCCGGATGGTTTTTTTGTATCCAACGGACCTGGCGACCCTGCTTCAATGACGTATGCAGTTGATACTGTAAAAGACATCATCGCTACCGGCAAGCCTTTGTTCGGTATTTGTCTGGGGCATCAATTGCTTGCGCTTTCGGTGGGTATTTCTACTTTCAAAATGCACCACGGCCACAGAGGCCTTAACCATCCGGTTAAAAATATCATTACAGGTAAATGCGAAATTACCACGCAAAACCACGGTTTTGGTATCAACCCTGATGATGTAAAAAATATGCAGGATGTGGTAGAAATTACGCACGTTAATCTGAATGATGGCAGCATCGAGGGTATTCGTGTTAAAGGCAAACCTGCCTTTTCGGTACAATACCACCCGGAAAGTACGCCCGGACCATTTGACTCCCGCTACCTGTTCGACGATTTCATTCAACTGATTCAGCAACATAAATAACGACCATACCAACTAAGAACCAATCATTATCTTCTTTTAAAACGTCTATGGAAAAAATTCTCATAATCGGTGCCGGTGGGCAAATAGGTGTGGAGCTTACGCTCGAACTGCGCAAAATTTATGGTCGCAATAATGTAGTAGCTTCGGATATACGAGAAGCGCACCCATTGCTGCTGGCTGATAACGGCCCTTATGAGATATTGGATGTGATGGATGCCAAAGCCGTATCGGCATTGGTACAGAAAGAAAAAATTACCCAGATATACCTGCTGGCGGCTATTTTAAGTGCCAAAGGCGAGGCTAATCCGGTTTGGGCATGGGATATCAATATGCAGAGCCTGCTTAACCTGCTGGAAATAGCGCGTGAGCAAAAGGTGCGCAAATTTTACTGGCCAAGTTCTATTGCTGCATTTGGACCTACTACCCCATTACAAAATACACCTCAGCATACTATTATCGAGCCAAGCACGGTCTATGGCATCAGCAAATATGCCGGCGAACTTTGGTGCAGCTACTATTTCAAGCGCTATGGTCTTGACATACGCAGCCTGCGCTATCCGGGGCTTATTAGTTGGAAATCGGCACCTGGTGGCGGCACCACCGACTATGCAATTGACATCTACATCGAGGCATTGAAGAACAAGCACTATACTTGCTTCCTGGAAGAAAATACCTATTTGCCGATGATGTATATGAATGACGCTATCAGAGCGACGATTGAATTGATGGAGGCACCTGCAGAGCAAATTAAAAACCGCCTGGCTTACAATCTTTCTGCAATGACTTTTTCTCCAAAAGAAATAGCCGAATCGATTAAAAAGCATATCCCTGATTTTACCATCGACTATGCACCTGACTTCAGACAGCAAATTGCTGCCGGCTGGCCGGATAGCATTGATGATAGCGAAGCGCGTGCAGACTGGAACTGGAAACACGAATTTGACCTTGATAAAATGACAGAAGATATGCTTAAAAATCTTGCTGCTAAAATGAAAGAAGAGTCGACTGTATTGTAATATTTCTGTAAAGAAGATAATAGTCTTAACAGGCTTTAGTAATTTACCGGTGCAAATAATTGTACCGGTTTTTTATTGCTATTATGTAAGATTAAGAATATGGAACAAAAATTTATGGACGAAGCAATTGCGTTAAGTAAATATGCGGTTGAAAATGGCCATGGTGGCCCTTTTGGCTGCGTGATTGTGAGGGATGGAAATGTTGTAGGTCGTGGCTGGAATACCGTGCTGCGCGACAACGATCCTACCGCACATGCCGAAGTAATGGCTATACGCGATGCCTGCACCAACCTTGGCGAGCACCAGCTTACTGACTGCGAAGTCTATACCTCCTGCGAGCCTTGTCCGATGTGCATGGGCGCTGTCTACTGGGCACGACCTGCACGCCTATATTATGCCAATACCCGCCAAGATGCTGCTGCCATTGGCTTTGACGATTCTTTTATCTATGAAGAAATCAACTTGTCAGATGCAGAAAAACATATTCCTTTCTTCGCACAGCCGCAAGACAAAGCAGCGGCGGTTTTCAAAGAATGGGCAAATGATAATCCCAACCCGGAATATTAGTCCAAGCAAATCAGCATAACGAAAAACAGGCTACCCTATTCAGAGTAGCCTGTTTCTATTTGCGTTAAAGACAAAAGATTAATAACCCCTGCCCTCTTTCTTTTCCATATAATTCATGAATGCACGGTTGGCAACACGGTTACCACCCGGTGTAGGATAATTACCCGTAAAATACCAATCGCCTTTATTGTCAGGGCAAGCCTGGTGCAGTCCTTCGATACTTTGGTAAATGATATCTACTTCGGCTTTTACCTCTTCCGGACGAAGCATTTCGCCTATTTTCTTACTCACTTCTTCAGCAGTAAATGGTGCGTATATTTCTTTTACAAAGTTTTCAGATTCCAGTGTCCCGTTTTCTTTAGCTGCTTTACATTTGTTGTAAGCATCATCAAGCACATTCGTCATGCCATTATCTTTCAACAAAGCCACCGCTGCCTGAAACGCAATGAAATCGCCCATTTTGCTCATGTCGATTCCGTAGCAATCCGGGAATCGTATTTGCGGAGCAGAAGAAACTACAATGATACGTTTAGGTTGCAATCTGTCCAGCATCTTGATGATGCTTTGACGCAGTGTGGTACCTCTTACAATACTATCATCAATCACGACTAATGTATCCTGATGAGCACGAACAGTTCCGTAAGTAATGTCGTACACGTGTTGCACCATTTCATCACGGCTCTCATCTTCCGTAATAAATGTGCGGAGTTTCACATCTTTAATCGCTATTTTCTCAATACGAACACGGCGATGAATCAGCTCACTGATTTCAGCATCCGTCATGGTATTTTTGTTCTTTAAAATACGCTGTATCTTGATTTCTTTCAGGAAATCTTCCAATCCTTTTATTAAACCATAAAAGGCTATTTCAGCAGTATTCGGTATAAAAGAAACAATGGTATTTTTGAGGTCGTTGTCCAATGCATCCAACACTCTGGAAGCAAGATTGGTACCTAAGCGAATACGCTCACGGTAAATATCAACATCGCTACCACGGCTAAAATAGATGCGCTCGAAGCTACAAGCCATCTTAGGCGCTTCTTCCGAAATTCTGGCTTCTTCAAAACTACCATCTGCTTTCACGATAATAGCATGACCAGGTTGCAATTCGTGTACATCTTCCAACGCTACATTGAATGCAGTCATTAATGCAGGACGCTCAGAAGTTGCTACTACAATCTCATCATCTTTATAATAGTAAGCCGGGCGAATGCCGTGCTTGTCGCGCATTACAAAACTATCGCCGTTGCCGATAAGGCCACCGCATACATAGCCGCCGTCAAACCTTGCAGCAGACTTTTGCAATACCGCTTTAATATCAGGATTTTCTGGATTTTTGCCTTCTTCTTCGCAAAGGAAATGCGACACCGTTTCAATCATCGCACCTAAATCGCTCTGGCGCATGGTTTCGTCGGGTGTTTCATGCAGCAGATCAAATAGCTCATCTGTATTAACCAGATTGAAATTACCCGCCATCGTAAGGTTACGCGCCGGATTGATATCTGCCTTTACAAAAGGGTGGCAAAATTTCACACTATTTTTGCCTTGCGTACCGTAGCGAAGATGCCCCAGCATTACCTCGCCCATAAAGCGCAAATAGCCTTTCATTAATCCCGGATGCTGACGCAAGCCCGGATTCATACGTTCTATTTCTGTTACCTCGTCGTTTACCGAAGCGAAAATCTCTTTGATAGCGCCTGGTCCGGCAATACGCAAGCGGTGCATGAACTGGTAACCCGGCTCTACGTTTAACTTCAACGTAGCAATACCGGCACCATCCTGCCCTCTGTTGTGTTGCTTTTCCATCAACAAATACAATTTGTTGAGCGCGTAAAAAGCGGTCCCGTATTTTCGGTGGTAGTAGGATATTGGCTTTAGCAGGCGAATGTATGCAAGCCCGCATTCGTGATGAATAGCATCTGACATGAGGCTGCAAAGTTAAGCTGAATTTGTTAGAATTTTAAAATAGACAAACGTGATAGTAATAGTGATTTTTGCATTTCATTTTATCTCGAAATGATTTATCTGCTATCTTTACTTTCCCTAAATTAAATACAGCAATATGTTGCAAAAGAGTACAATCAGGTTTCTTGCTGATTTGAGTAATAATAACTCGAAAGAGTGGATGGACGAGCACCGCAAGCAATACGAAGCTGCTAAGGCTGATTATGAAATACTGGTGGGCGAATTGATTAAAGCATTGACGCCTTACGAGCCTGAGGTAGCTAATTTGCAACCGAAGCAATGTGTCTTTCGCCTGAACAGAGACATTCGCTTTTCGGCTGATAAATCTCCTTACAAATCCAACTTTGGCGCGGCGTTCAGTCGAGAGGGCAAGAAATTTCCAGGAGCGGGCTATTATTTTCATCTGCAACCCGGCAAGTCATTTATAGCAGGCGGAATATGGATGCCTGATGCGTCCTTACTCAAAAAAATACGTCAGGAAATAGACTATAATTGCGAAGCGTTTAAAAAAATTGTGGATGCGAAAAGCTTTGTAAAAACACTCGGCGCTATGGATGGCGACCGGCTCAAAAGAGCGCCACAAGGCTATTCGGAAGATAACCCAGCGATTGAATACTTAAAATTCAAGAGCTTTACTGTAAGTGCGCCCATTGACGACAAAGTACTTACCACAGCGGAATTACTGAAAACAAGTGACAAGATTTTTGCTGAAATGAAGCCATTTATAGATTTCTTAAACACGGCGGTGTAATCAAATTTGTGTTAAGGCTTTTGTATGCTGATTATTTTGATGCCTTACTTTAACAATATTGCTTATTTTTGTCCGAGTTTGCCGGAGAACTTGTGTATAAACAGTGTAGCCCGGCTGAAACGTCGCAGTAAAAATAGCCTTGCGATATTTCTTAACTAATTATTCCTCTGATGGATACAGACCCCCTACTTAATCTTTTACAAGTATTACCTGCACATATTAATGAAGAGGTATCGCCCGGCCTTATTTTTCTAACAATATTTCTTGTTCTTTTAAACGGATTTTTCGTTGCGGCCGAGTTCGCCATCGTTAAAGTTCGTTCCTCTCAAATTGAAGTACAAACCGGATTGAGCAAAGGTCTTGCCGGCGCTGCCAAGTCTATTGTCAGCCATCTGGATGCCTATCTTGCAGCTACGCAATTAGGCATCACGCTTGCCAGTCTTGGTCTGGGTGCTGTGGGCGAGCGTTCGCTTACACCGGTTATCATCAAGATGTTTGAGCTATTTGGGCTTACCGGTCCGGAGTGGACTCAAACAGCCGCAAAATGGTCATTCCCGGCAGCATTTGCAATCATCACTATTTTACACATCGTATTTGGCGAGTTGGCGCCCAAGTCTTTGGCAATCCGCTTCCCTACTAAAACTACGCTTACAATTGCATGGCCGCTCAAAGCATTCTATTTTGTATTCAGACCAATTATCTGGCTGATGAATGGATTGGCTAATTTTATCTTGCGCATAGTAGGCATCAAGCCATTGCATGGTTCTGAAATACACTCTGAAGAGGAATTGAAGATGATTATTTCTGAAAGCCACGAGGGTGGCGCGATTGAGGAAACGGAGCGTGCACTGATTCAGAACGTTTTTGACTTTGACGACCGCCGCGTGAGTAATATTCAAACGCTGCGCAAAAATATTTCGGCGGTAGAAATTACACTGACGGTAAAGGAAGCAATTGATTTTGCCATACAAGAGGGCTATTCCAGGTATCCTGTTTACGAAGAGGATATGGACAATATCAAAGGTATCCTTTACACCAAAGACCTTATCCGCCACATGATGGATAAGCCCGATGAAAAAAGAATAGAGCCTTTACTAAGAAAAGCAACCTTTATTTCTGAAAGCTCTAAAATCAAAAATGTATTGAAAGAGTTTCAGACAAAGCACATACAAATGGCCGTAGTGACCAATGAAATTGGCGAGCTGACGGGTATTGTGAGCATGGAAGATATACTGGAAGAATTGGTGGGAGAAATACAGGATGAGTATGACAATGAAAAGCCGATTGTAGAAAAAACCGGCGAAAATACTTATCTCGTGAGTGCACACCATCCATTATCCGACATTAATAAATACATCCCTTTCCGCCTGGAAGAGGGTGAGCACTTTGAAACCCTTGCCGGACTTATAGCTGAGCTTCAAAATGCGCAAGAACTAAAAGAGGGCGATAAGATTCAGTTAAAAGAATATGACGCCGTGATTGTGAAGATGTACCGCAACTCTGCTGAAACCGTGGAGCTGCGCGTGCGCGAAGAAGTAGCCGAAGATTAGCGGCTACCACTATATTTTATTTTCAAATTATAAGAATAGCAGAGAACAGTGATTTATTGTAAAACAAACGAAGAAGTAGAAATACAGCGCCATAGCTGTTTAATGGTGGGTCAAACATTGGCCGAAGTAGCTAAGATTATTAAACCCGGCATCAAGACCATTGAGCTGGACAAACTGGCTGAAACTTTTATTAAAGATAATGGCGGTATAGCTTCCTTTAAAGGTTACGGCGACCCGCGCAATGCCTATCCTTATTCTTTGTGTATTTCTGTGAATGAGGCTGTGGTACACGGTTTCCCGAGTGATTACGAATTGAAAGATGGCGATATTGTATCGGTTGATTGTGGTTTTTACAAAAACGGTTTTCATGGTGACCACGCTTATACATTTGCTATAGGCGAAGTAGCGCCCGAAACGATGGACCTTATTCGTGTTACAAAAGAATCTTTATACCTCGGTATTCAACAGGCTATTGTTGGCAACCGTATTGGCGATATAGCCTTTGCAATCGAAAATCATACCTACCGCAAGCATGGCTATGGTGTGGTAAGAGAATTGGTAGGACATGGACTGGGCCGCGAGATGCACGAAGATCCGCAAGTACCTAACTACGGTAGAAAAGGCGATGGTAAACGCTTGCTGGAAAATATGGTATTGGCGATTGAGCCTATGATTAATCTGGGCACAAGACATATTTATACTGCTGATGATGGCTGGACGATTGTAACAGAAGATGGCAAACCATCGGTACATTTTGAGCACGATGTATGTGTGCGCAAAGGTCGTCCGGATATTCTGTCGGATTATACACCAATCGAAATAGCCGAAAAAGCTAATGCCAACCTGAATAGCAGCTATTACGAATTGAAAGCTGCGAAAGCTTAATTCGGGTCAGCATTTCCGCATTTAATTTATTTCAATTTATTTAACACTTATTGTAATTTAGCAGTTGCCGGTTTTTCCGGCAACTTTTTTTTATGCGCTCAAAAGAATAACCAACGCATAAAATCGTTTTAGTAAAATACCCTACCCCTTTTAGATGAGCCATGTTTTGCGCGCAGCCGCCTTTTTGATTAGCATCATAATTTACACCTCGCACGGCTACGCAGCAGTTGCCGATTCGCTGTTGCAGCGATATGCCGGAGAATACGGCGTAATGTCAGAATACACCGAGCATCTTACCCTTGAATTTGACAAATCAGGGCAATTAACAGCGCGAGGCACTACAACTAAAGACATCCTAATTACGAACGATAAGTACAATCAGTTTTTTAATACCGGCACGGTTTATCATAGCTATTTCAACGAATTAAAATCGCTGGAAGCCGCTACGCTCGTGCCCTCCGGCAAAGGCTATAAAACAATAAAATCCGTTCAGAAAAGGACGGTGCCCTCGCCGAGTGAAAGTGTATTTTATGATGATGCGCGGGAAACCGAAGTAACTTTTACCAATCTGGGAAAGGGCGCTATTACCCACCTCGAAAGCGAAACGAATTACCGCGACATCCGTCTGCTGCCGCGCTTCTATTTTCAAAATTACTTGCCTATGGCAACGGTTACATTCAAGGTAACTTACCCAAAAGACGTACATATTGAAAGCGTAATTAAAGGCACAGAGCAAAGTGGCTTTATCAAAAAAACGATAGAAGAAAATAAAAAGACAACCACAGTTACCTGGACTGCAAGCCATGTACCGAAAGCAAAAACATACAGCGATGCGCCTGCTATAAATAGCTATTTGCCACACATTGTCATTTATGTAAAAGACTATAAACACCCAACAACCTGCAAGCAAATAGAAGTATTCGGCACCGTGGCCGAACTCAATAATTTCTGCAACAGTTTTGTAAAAGACTTAAAGCCAGCGCCCGCTACGCCTGTAAAAGAGATGGCTGCCACTATTACAAAAGATGCAAATAGCCCGCGCGAAAAAGCTGCGGCCATTTACAAATGGCTGCAACAAAATGTGCGATATGTAGCTTACGAAGATAGCCTTGGCGGCTTCGTGCCACGCGAGCCAGAAGTAGTGCTACACAGGCGTTTTGGCGATTGTAAGGATATGGCTGCGCTCTTGCGTGCGCTATGCCGTTCGGTAGGATTGGAGGCACATTACGTGTGGATAGGTACGCGAAAAATACCTTATAAGTATGAGGATACGCCCTTGCCTATTGTATTCAACCACATGATAGCTGCTGTAAAAATAGATGGTGATTGGGTATTTATGGATGGCACAGACCCTGTTATTCCTTTTGGTGCCGTACCCTATGCTATTCAAGGGAAAGAAGGACTGATAGGCAAAGCCGGCGATAGCTACGAAGTTGTTACTATGCCTGTTTCTGCTGCTGCGCAAAATACATTGAATGATACCAGTTTCATTGCGATTGAGGGCTCAGGAATTACCGGCAATGCTGCTATTACAATGAATGGATTTGCAGCCTGGGATATGGCCACTGTGCTAAAATATCAAGTGGAGCGCGACCGCAAAAAATTGTTTGATGCGCTTACCCAGCGCGGCTCTAATAAGTATGCGCAAAAGTCATTCGACTATATAGCCAAAGACACTGCCGATAAATCGCTGCGCGTGCAAGCTGCATTTGAAGTAAAAGATTACATACGCAAAGCTGGCGAAGAATACTACGTCAACCTGCATCTACATCGCAGTTATGGCGGTGCGAAAGTAGATGACAAAGAACGCAGCGTGCCCATTGAAGTTGATTATCCGCAGTTGATGAATCAGGTAATTGTGTTGCAAATTCCTGATGGCTATGCAGCAAGCTATATTCCAAAAGGCGTATCGCAAAGCTTGCCAGGCTTGGGTCGCATTGCTATCGATTACAAAACAGAGCAAAACAAATTGATACTTACCAAGCAAATACAAATGGATAGCCTGCTAATAACTGCGGAGCAATTTGCGGGTTTCAATCAGCTTATCTCTGCCTTGCAGGCAAGCTATAAAGAGTCGGTTGTCCTTAGCCCTAAATAAGATTAGAAAATACAAAATCATTCATGAAAATAAATTCGATTATAGCTGGTGTATTGCTGGCCATGTCTTTCATAAGTTACAACACAGTATCTGCACAGGCTATTGACTGGGAAGCTGTTCCTAAACTGCACAGTGTACCCGATAGTTTTGCAAAAGAGGCAGCAGTATTTGTTTTGGATAAAAGAAAAATACAGGTCGCTAATGAAGACCAATCGATATATACTTATCGCACATCGCATCAATTGATAAAAATTGAAACGGATAAGGGAATTGAATACTTCAATACGATGACCGTAGGTGTGGAGCAAGGCAATGAACTTGTAGCTATGAACGCACGTACCATCAAGGCAAATGGACAGGTAATAAATATAGCATCAGAACAAATAAAAACCAGCCTTACGGAACAAGGTGGAACTCAATATCACGTAGCATTTGAAGGTGTGGAAATAGGTGCAGAAGTAGAACTGATATATACAGAGCGCCGGCCTTTTTCTGCATTCGGTCTGGAGTTGATGCAATTTGGATTGCCTGTTATGAAAGCTTCATTTCATCTGGAAACACCCAACTTTATGGAGTTTGAAGCTAAAGGCTATAATGGCTTTCCTTCGGCGGGAGAAGTGCAGCTTGCTGATACAAGATACTACAGTTCCGAATCAAAAAATATACCAGCGCTCGATGAAGAAGAATACAGCGACTTTGCCAAAAACCTGAAGCGTATTGAGTACAAGCTCAATCATATTGGCGGCAAGACGCAGCGCATGTATAGCTGGGACAAGCTTGCAGAAAAAATGCAAAAAGAGTATGCTACTTTTTCTAACAAAGAAATAAAAGCAGTACAAAAATTTCTGACAGCAGGCGGCGTGAATATGGACGACCGCGAGCTCGATAAAGTAAGAAAAATAGAGGCTTTGCTTAAGTCTAGCCTTGTGTTGCAGGAAAATCTACGTGATGAAAAATACACAGAGCTTGCGCATATAATTGACAAGAAAACGACGAATGAAACAGGTATAGTGCGCATGTTCATGGCAGCCTTTGCGGCTACCGGCGTTGAGGCCACTATTGGCCTTACCAGCAATCGTTATGAATATAGCATCGACCCCGAATTTGAAAACTGGAACAGGCTGGATGTGTACCTCATCTATTTGACTGGACTGCGCGAATACCTTGCACCATCTTTTATCACTTACCGCAGCCCGATGATACCCGCCGCAGCCCGTGGCAATAAAGGGATATTTACCAATAGCAATACTACTACAGCTACCGTGCAGGATATACCATCGTTGCCCTATATGCTCAGCAACAATGGCGTGGAAGCGACTATTTCCTTTGACGAAGAGATGAATGTAACGGTCGATGCAGTGCACAGTTTTTCAGGTTATGGGGCATCTTCGCTAAGGGAAGCTTTTGTATTTATCGAAAAAGAAAAAGAGCCCGAACTGGTGCAGTCGCTGGTAAGTATCGCAGAAAATAAAGAGGCTGTAACCTCGTACACAATTGAAAATGCTGAGCTTGAAAATTATGCAACGGCAAAGCCTTTGCTGGTAAAGAGTACCATCAATGCACCGCATTTACTGGAAAGTGCAGGAGCCAAATTATTATTGAAAGTGGGCGACGTGCTCGGTCCGCAGGCACAATTGTACAGCGACGAGAAGCGGGTATTGCCCATCAGTATGCCTTTTGCGCACATGCTCGACCGGAAGATTGTAATTAATATTCCCGATGGCTATAAAGTGGCCAATGCTGCTGCCGCAAAGATGAATGTAAAAGATAAAGCTGAGACAATGGGCTTCGTATCTGACTATACATTAGACGGAAATAAAATGACGATAAACATACACGAATATTACAGCAAATCAGACTATCCGGCATCAGAAATAGAGGCATTTAGAAGCGTGATAAACGCAGCCGCCGATTTCAACAAAGTAACATTGGTACTGGAGCGAAAATAAAGTCATTGATTAGCGCTATAAATTATTGATTTTTAGCCTAAAAAATATTTTCAAGCTTTATGTTTCGTAGGTCAAAAAATCCTGAAAATCCACTTCGGAATACCCCTTAAATTCCGTACATTTGCGTTCCTTTTCTAAACAATTCTGATGGAAGAAAATACGAACGAAATAAACCCGCAGGACGGGAGCAAAGAGCCGCAGCACGACAGAATAGTATCTGTCAATATTGAAGAGCAGATGAAGACGGCTTATATCGACTATTCGATGTCCGTAATTGTAGGCCGTGCGCTGCCCGATGTTCGCGATGGGTTAAAGCCTGTACATCGTCGTGTGCTGTTTGCCATGAATGAGTTGGGCATGAGCCATAACAAACCTTACAAGAAATCTGCACGTGTGGTGGGAGAAGTACTGGGTAAGTACCATCCCCATGGAGATTCTTCGGTTTATGAAGCAATGGTGCGTATGGCACAGCCCTGGAGCATGCGCTATATGATGGTTGATGGTCAAGGTAACTTTGGCTCGCAGGATGGAGACATGCAGGCGGCTATGCGTTATACAGAGGTGCGCTTGCAAAAGTATGCGGAGAGCATGCTCGAAGATATTGACAAAGAAACTGTAGATTTTCAACTGAACTTTGACGACTCTCTTCAAGAGCCTACCGTATTGCCTACACGCATCCCACAGTTGCTGGTAAATGGTTCCAGCGGTATTGCAGTAGGTATGGCTACCAATATGCTGCCGCATAACCTAAGCGAAGTGATCGACGGCTGCCTTGCCTATGTTGACAATAAAGAAATTACTGTTGACGAATTGATGAAGCATGTAAAGGCGCCTGATTTCCCTACTGGTGGTATCATCTACGGTATCGAAGGTATCAAAGCAGGCATGCATACAGGTCGTGGTCGCGTAGTATTGCGCGGTCGTGTGAATGTGGAAACTACTAAAAACGGCAAAGAGCAAATCGTTATTACAGAAGTACCTTATCAGGTAAGCCGCGATGCGCTTACAGAGAAAATAGGTGCACTGGTTAATAATAAAATTATAGATGGCATTACCCACGTTGGTAACGAATCGAATAAAGAAGGAACGCGTATTGTAGTAGAGTTGCGCAGAGATGCTATTGCACAGGTTATCATCAACCAATTGTACAAATATAGCGAGCTGCAAACTTCTTACGGTATCAACAACGTGGCACTGGTAAAAGGTCGCCCACGTACCTTGAACCTGAAAGACCTGATTTCAGAGTTCGTTGAGTTCCGTCATGAAGTAGTGATTAAACGTACCGAATTTGAATTGCGCGAAGCTGAAAAGCGTGCGCATATCTTAGAAGGTTACATGAAGGTAATCGGTACTAAAGATGACCTGGACAGAGCTATCCGTATCATTCGCGAAAGCAAAACACCGGATGAAGCACGTGAGGAATTAATCGCCGTATTCGAACTAAGCGAAATACAAGCCCGTGCTATATTAGAGCTTCGTTTACGCACGCTTACCGGTCTTGAAATCGACAAAATCAGAAGTGAGTATGAAGAGCTGATGAAAACGATTGGTCACTTAAAGGCTATATTGGCAAGCGAAGAAATGCGCTTCGATATTATCAAAGAAGAACTTGCTGAGGTTAAGAAAAAATTTGGCGACGAGCGCAAATCGGAGATACAATATGTAGCCGGCGAAATGCGTATCGAAGACCTGATTGAAGAAGAAGATGTGGTAATTACCGTTTCTCATCTTGGCTATATTAAGCGTGCATCTGTAGCAGACTATCGCGCGCAACGCCGCGGTGGTCGCGGTTCTATGGGTGGTCGCACGCGTGAGGAAGACTATATCGAACATCTGTTTATAGCCTCTACCCACCATACATTATTGTTCTTTACAGAAAAAGGTCGCTGTTTCTGGCTGAAGGTTTATGAAATTCCGGAAACGGATAAGAACGCCAAAGGGCGCGCTATCCAAAACCTGATTCAAATACCGGCAGACGATAAAATACGTACCGTAATAGACGTGCCTCGCCTTGACAATCGTGAGTTTGTAGAGAAGCACAATATCGTGCTTTGTACAGAGCAAGGTGTTATCAAGAAAACTTCATTGGCAGACTTTAGCCGTCCACGTCAAAGTGGGGTAAATGCGATTACCATTCAGGAAGGCGATCGTCTGTTGGATGTATCGGTTACTGATGGCGAAAGCTATATTATGATGGCAGTTAAATCCGGTCGTGCTATTTGCTTCCCTGAAGATAAAGTACGTACTACAGGTCGCGGTGCGATTGGTGTGTATGGTATCGAACTTGAAAACGATCAGGACAAAGCAATTGGTATGATATGCTTACCGAAGCAGGATATCAATAAGCAAATATTAGTAGTATCTGAGCGCGGACTTGGTAAGCGTACGCCTTTCCTGGAGCGTCTTTCAGACAATGCGACAGAAGAAGAAAAACTGAAAGCAATTCGCATTAAAGACGAAGAAGGTGTAGAGCAATTGTATGAACTATCTTACCGTATTACTAACCGTGGCGGTAAGGGCGTGAAGACAATTAATATCACGGAAAAAACCGGCGGACTCGTTGGCTTGCTTGCTATCGAGGAGAAAGACGATTTGATGATTACTTGTAAATCGGGTATTACTATCCGCATGAAAGTAGCAGTCATTCGCGAAGCTGGTCGTGCTACACAAGGTGTGAAATTGATTAACCTTGATGGCAACGATGAAATAGCGGCTATCGCACGTATTCAGGACCAGGAAGATGAAGAAGTGATAGCTGAAGGAGAAGAAAGTACTTCTACCGAAAATAGCAATGACACTCCATCGACTGACGATACCAATACAGATGCGGCCGACACTGCACCAGAAGTAACAGAATAAATAGAACGATTAAATAGCTAATAACGACAGGCTGCTTCAAGAGAAGCAGCCTGTTTTGTATTTAATGCTGTAGTTGGGCTTCGTCTGCGCTCAGCCTGACAAACGTTTGCGCTCAGCCCAACAAATTTCAAGTTCAACCTGACAAACCCCGGGAGTTGGTGTCATCCTGAGCGGAGACGAAGGATGAATGAAAACGCGGGCTTCGTCTTCGCTCAGGCTGACAAGCACCAACTTTCAGCTACATCAGTTATCAGTAATCACACCTTTTTTCTTCACCCGCTTCACCCTCGGTATTTTTTCTTCAGCGCCCATGAGCATTGCCCAGGCGTGGGTTTCGGGTATATGCTCCATTACTATTTTCAGCATGGCCATTAAGGGTATAAAGAGAAACATACCGGCCACGCCCCATACCAGTCCGCCTATAAGCACGGCTATAATTGTAACCAGCGCGTTCATTTTTACTTTGCTGCCTACGATGCGCGGCATCAAAATATTGGCATCTATAAAGTGGACAATCAACAATGCAATCCCAGCGTGTAAAGCTTCTGCTGCTCCGGCATTACTTAATGTGATTAGCATACTCAATACAATTCCGGTAAAAATACCGATGTAAGGAATCAGGTTAAGAACTGCTACCAATATACCCAACAACAGCGCATATTTAGTACCCAGCATACCTAAAGCCATGCAGTTAATACCGGCTACTATAGCCATTTCTGTGAGAACGCCGCCAATATAAGAGTTGATAACGGTACGCGTTTGGCTTACTACGCTATGCACGCGCAATCGATGTTCTTCCGGAAAAACATTGGCAGCAAACTTTACCAATAGTCCTCTATGAAAAAGTATAAAATAGGTGTAGATGAATACGAAAATTGTCCAGAAAGCAAATTCAGTCACACTTAAAAATATAGTCTGAATATAGCCGGTAATAGCACCCAGCAAGTTTTCCGCAGATTTATTTAAATAGGCTGCTTGTTGTTCACTATTAATATTATACTCTTTAGAAAGCCATTGCTGCACGCTTTGCGTGATGCTGGCGATACGATTTTCGAGCAAGGGTATATCTTGCGAAAAAGAGATGGCTTGTATGGTAATGAGCGTGATGAATGCTCCAAGCGCAATAATAAATACCAACACCGCTACCAATGATGCCAGCGAACGCGGCATGACACGCTCCATATATTTTGCCAGTGGATATAGCAATAACGCCGTGAGCATACCGAACGAAAGCGGTATAAACAGGCTACTACCAAAGCTTAGCAAAAATAGCAGCAGCGTTATGGCCAATAAAATAATAGCAAACCGTGCATAAAAAGGAAAGCGTATTGTTTTCATTCAGAAAGATAAATTATAATCGAAATTATTGCTTTTTACGCAGTTGAAATAATAACAGCCCTATACTATAAGAGCCGCGCTACGCGCGGCTCTTAACTAATTTGCTATTCTGGTCGGGTTATAGTCGAGCGCTTCGACCTGATAACACCGGGCGAACGGTCACTGTTGTTGATTGCAGTAACCTTTACCGTTCCTTTAATCCAGTCGTTGAGTACATTGCTTGCTTCTGCTACATACACATCTTTCTTCAATGCTTTCAACCAATTATCGTTTTTAGCTTTTGCCGCAGTATCTACATTCACGCGGCTCAAGTCAGCTTGTAGATTCACTACATTCAGGCCGGTGGACATACTATCCAGTTCATCCAGCTTCGCCGTAATGTCTTTCGCTTCTTTGAGTTTCGCCATGTATTTTCGTTCGTTCAATGGCACGGTATTATTGTCCTGCTGGCGTTTGATTCGCTGCGCTGTTTGCATTACCAGTTTGAAATTTTCGTTTGCATCAACACGGGTTTTACTTAATGCAGCTAATTCATTGAACGAAGATGGCGCGAAGAAAGGCTCGAAATTTACCTGCGAAATTTTATCCCATGGCAAAGCACTTTTATCACGACGCTCGCCTGTTTCTTCCAACAGCTCGTAAGCATCGGGCAGCAATACATCTGGCACCACACCTTTCAGTTGCGTAGACCCACCATTGATACGATAGAATTTCTGGATGGTTAATTTAAGCGATCCAATGCCATCATACTCTACTTCGCCACCTTTTGCAGCAATCATTCCCTCTATTATTTGGCGACGTGCAGCAGGGCTTACAAATTGATCAAGCGGTACTATTTTTTGTACAGTTCCTTTACCAAAGCTATTTGCACCTATTACAACACCACGCTTGTAATCTTGTATAGCAGCAGCCATAATTTCAGATGCTGATGCAGAGTTACCATTTACCATAATAGCCAATGGACCAGTATAAATAGGCTTGTCTTGTTTCGCGCTTAGCGTGATGGATTGATTGCCGCTACCGCGCACCTGTACCACAGGACCCGCACCGGTAAAGATTCCCGTCATATCTACAACATCACTCAAAGAACCACCACCATTATTACGCAGGTCGAGAATAATGCCCGATACATTTTCAGCCATCAACTTGATTACTTCAGCCTCTACATCTTTGGAACATCTGCGGCCAGAAGCGTTGTTGAAATCTGCATAAAACTCAGGCAAATAAATATAGCCAATTCGCTGGCCATCATCTTCAATAATAGCCGACTTTGCAAAAATATCTTCCAGCTCAACTTTAGCCCTTACGATAGGCACTATTTCATTTGTACCATCAGGATGCTTTACACTTAAGCGCACTTCAGTACCTTCTTTACCTCTGATCATTTTCACGACGTCATCCAAATCAAAACCGATTACATCAACCGGCGTTTGATCGCCTTGTGCTACTTTTTCAATCAGGTCTTCCGCCTTTAATTTTCCTTGTTTCCATGATGGGCTTCCAGTTACGATTGAAGTTACTTTTACACGGCCATCTTCCTGCTGCTGCAATGTAGCACCAATACCAATAAAAGAGCCTGACATCATCTCATCAAACTTCTTTTTGTCAGTAGGCTGCATGAACGTTGTATGAGGATCTTCTGAACCCGTAATCGCATTCATAAATAGTGCGAAACGGTCGTCGTTGTTGAATTTCACTAATCTCTTGAAATAGCGCTCCTGTATTTTCGATACGCTTTGTCTTGCATCTTTTTCAAGTGTCGCAAAGGTTTTAGCTTTATAGCCTGCCGAGTCTTTTACTTTTTTCTCGTCTTCTTCTTTAAGGTCGCGATACTTAGCCAGCACACTATATTTAAGCTGTGCCTGCCAACGGTCTTTCAGTTCTTTTTCTGTTTTTACAAATGATAATTTCTCGCCATCAAGTTGCACGCTATCATTGCCATCAAAAGAAAAAGGCTTGTCCAGCAATGTCGCATAAAACTTTTTAGCATCGTCTACACGCTTAACGAATATGGTATTTACCTTATCAAAAAACTCCAGCGAATTATCTTTAATCTGATCGTCAATCGTCAACCTGTAAGCGCTTAACTGATCGATATCGCTTTGCAGAAAAAACTTCTTTCCGTAGTCAAGATTTTCAATGGATTTATCATAGACTTTCATCGAAAAAGAATCGTCTAAAGAGCGCGGAGAATAGTGCCCCTCTTGCATTACACCCATCACCGTTTGCAGGATAATGTCGTTCTGCCCCTCACCCGCATATTGCTCACCGCTACCAAGATACCTGAACGAAAAGAATGCCGCCAGTATTCCCAATATTAGTGATGGAATCAAAATTTTGTTTCTCATGAATTTCAACATAGTTCGTATTGAATGAATTGTTTTTAGTTTTTAAGATTGTGTATTGAAAATTATACCCAATGCCTCTTACAAATGTAAACCAATTTCTAGTTAACGAAAGACTAATAAAGAAAGTATTAGCGGGGTTGAAAAATCCCCCGAAACGAGTGATAGATAAAGAGTTAAGGAGGTGTTTAACGCAAGTTATTTTCGCCATATGAAAGCTTTGAATCATTGGTATAGACACAACTATCATTTGACAAAATAAATACCAATGTGTTGGTGGATTTTAAAATTAAATGCATCAGATTTGCGTTTGAGTTTTTATGACAGTATTGGCGCGCATTTTTTCGGCAATTTCAAATATAGTATCTGGTAGCAAATCCAGGTATATGCTGCTATTGCTATTGGCTATTCTTGTTAGTCAAAAGTCATTTGGCAAGGCAACTGTGCTGGACAATAGAAATGGGCTTACCAGCAACCATATTACCGTTATCAATAAAGACATGCGCGGTATCATGTGGTTTGGTACCGATAACGGACTCAATATTTACGATGGTTACGCCGTTACCCGCCTTACCGAAACAATAGGAAATACTGCCATCAGCGCTATTGTAAACGACCCGCGCCGCAATCTGATATGGATTGGCGCTGCCAATGGCTTGTACAAAATAGACGTTCTTACTTTCAATATCACGAAATGTAAAGTCAATAACAAGCCGTCTTCCGTTCCTGTACTTTCTATTACCATAAATGAAAAATCGGGCGATGTATATGCATTGATGCAGAACGGACAGATTATCAGTTTGCGCAATAAAGAAATGGCTTCGCTCGGCAATTTCTTCGAGCCGCTTACCGCCGCGATAACTGCTACCTGCCTGGACGAACAACTATTGATTTATACCGGAAAGCTATTTAAGTTCAGTAAAAAAAGTGTGTCGTTGGAGTCTGTTTACGACTTTGAAAATCAGATGCCCTTTGCAACTTTAAGTCAGCAAAAAGATACGATTGTAGCTTGCTCCCCCACCCACGGCATGATGCTCATCAACGCTGCATCGCTTACCAATATTACTACTCCGTTTATCAAGAGCATTCAGGTTCCGGCCAATGTGCGCGCCAGCGTATTGAAAGATGGAAAGCTATATATATCCGGCGGCGACTACTCTTTCAATTGTTATCAGGATGGCAAGCCAAGGGCCGATAGCATTGCTGCGCGCTACGCCGAGGTATTTGAGGGAAAGCTTACCAATACTATTTTTATTGATGAACATAACATCATTTGGATAGGCACCAATAAAGGCATTATCAAGATACAAGAGGGACGGCAAAGCTTTATGAAACTGCTTAACGACCTAACACCACGCGCCAGTACACGCAATATTATCGAAGATGGAAAGGGCGGATTGTACGTAGGTTCTTACAGCGGGTTATTTCACTACAACAGGCAGGATGATAAATGGACATTGCATACCGGCAATGTTGATGGCAATGCAGCAGCATCTATTTCGGGCAATGTGCTGTGCGCGCCAATGGCGCTACTGGCCGATAATACAGGCCGCTACCTCTATTATGGATATGATGATGCAGGCTTCTTTCGATTTGATAAAAACACTAAAAATTTTGAGCACGTTATTGCTAAAAATAACGTGAAACTGAAAGGCAGTATTTATGCTTTGGCTTACGATGCAAACGGCAATATCTGGATTGGTACGCGCCATGGCTTAGCGCATTACAATCCTGCAAAAGGCGACCTGACCTTGCATGAACGCGATGCTTTTTCTGTGGGCAATAATACCGTGTATGCAATCACGCAATCTCACAATTCGGACGTGATGTATATAGCGACCTCCAATGGCGTGTACATACTCGATATAGCATTGGGCATAACGGCGCATTACACCACGGGTACACCGGTTGCACTCAGCAGCAATAGTGTTACCAGTATTTTTGAAGATACCGGCGGTGCACTATGGATAGGAACCAATGGTGGCGGGGTTTCCGTGCTATCTGCCAATCGAAAAAGCATCAGCTATTTGCGTAAGCAAAATGGCTTATCGAATGATAATGTTTACGGCATACTACCCGGCGCTGATGCTACCTACTGGATTAGTACCTATAATGGACTGAGCCATTACGATGCTAAAACAGGGGTGTTTAAAGCCTTTTATGAAGACGATGGCTTAAGCACAAACGAGTTTAATCAAAATTCATTTTTCAAATCAAGGGATGGTATTTTTTACTTCGGTGGTATCAATGGTATCACAAGCTTTGATGCGAAAGATATCAATACCAATTTGCCCTCTTTTACCATTTTTGCAATGGGTATTAATAAGTGGGAAGCGAGCTCAGAATCGATGCGCCTGAGCCGTGCCATGATTGGTGATGGCGAAACAATTGTAAAGCGTGGCTCTGACCTTATAATCGAGCTATATTTTGGCTGTACCGACTATTCTGACCCGCTGCGAAACACTTACCAGTACCGCATTACAGGCCTGAATGATAAATGGGTATCGCTGGAAGACAGGCACATCCTTAACCTGAGTGGTATACCTGCAGGCGAATATGTGGTAGAGGTAAAAGCCTTTAACCCTCGTGGCACGGTATCATCCAACGTACTTAAATTTAACCTGAAAGTAGTTCAGCCTCTTTATAAAGAATGGTGGTTTTTCCTTGTCTTGCTGTTGGGTGTAGGTGCGGTTGTTTTTGTAATGTACCGCATTAATATCCGCTCTGTTAAAGGCTTGCACCAGTTGCGTGTAAAAATTGCCAGCAACCTCCACGACGAAGTGGGCAGCTTGCTTACTCGAATAACCATGTTCTCCGATAACTTGCGTTACGGGAAAAATAACGACGAACAGCGCGACCAGAAACTGGAGAAAATAGCATCGCTCAGTCGTAATGCTACGGCCTCGATGAGTGATGTATTGTGGGCTATTGATGCGCGCAATGATTTTACGGGCAACCTGCTCGACCGTATGCACGAGCACGCCGAGGAAATGCTATTGCCATTGCAGGTAAATATTTTGTTTGATACTCAATACGTAAACCCTAAGCAGTATATCCAGAGCGAAACACGACGAGAACTCTATCTTATTTTTAAAGAAGCTATCAACAATATAGCCAAGCATGCTCATGCGCAAAACGTACGCGTGATGTATCGCCAGAAAGAAAAACAATTTTCGTTGCTGATAGAAAATGACGGCATTGAAGAAGACAACAAGAGCTATAATACCGGCCAAGGCCTGGAAAACATGAAGTTGCGTGCCCGCCGCATCAATGCAATGTTTGAGCAAACAGTTGTCAACGACAAATTTGTAATAAAAGTAAAAAAACAATAACGCATGTATATGCAGGTACAAACATGCCTGCAAAGGAAATACAATTCGTACCTTTAATGCAACTATGAATCAGGAAAAGAAAATTTCGGTTGCCATCATAGAAGATGTGGATGACATTCGTACCAACCTCAAAGAATATCTGGAGGGGCAAGACGATATCAGTGAGGCGTATGCATTTGAAAGCATGGAGGATTTTTTTGAGCAGGGAAGCATCAAGAATCCGCCGGATATTGTGTTGAGCGATATTGGCTTGCCGGGCATGAACGGTATTGAGGGTATTAGTATGATTCGCAATATTTTCCCTGATACAGATATTATCATGCTTACTGTATTCAGCGATGGCGATAAAATTTTTCAGTCAATATGTGCAGGCGCTACAGGCTATGCCTTGAAAGGCACACCAATGCCGGAAATATTAAAAGCTATTAAAGAAATAAAGGCTGGTGGCAGCTATATGTCGCCGTCCATAGCACGCAAGGTTATCAATCATTTTGTGCCGGATAAGCGCGTGCGCGGAGAAATGCTAACACCCAAAGAAAAAAGTATAGTGGAAGCATTGACGGAGGGACTTAGCTATAAATTAATAGCCGACAAACTGGATATCTCAATGGACACGGTTCGTTTTCACATTAAAAATATTTACAGAAAATTACACGTAAATAGTAAGGCAGAGGTAATAACCAAGGCCTATCGTGGAGAAATTTAGCAGAATACCTTTTTTATAAAAAAATACCCCGACTATCAAGTCGGGGTATTTTTTTTCACGTTTATGAAACGCCTTTCCACGCCGTCCGCCACTCAAAAATCATTACCTTTGCGCCCATAAAAATCAGCAAGCAATATAGTGGCTGATAACTTACCAACGTCCGTATTTTGAGCAAGAAAAAAGGTGTAAACACCAACCTCTTATGGCGCATACTTAAATATACCCGACCGTACCGCGGCCGTTTATGGACAAGTATCATACTCGCTATTGTATTGGCTATTCTTGCGCCGGTAAGGCCTTACCTCATACAAATGAGTGTGGACAAGTATATAGTTGGCCGCTTGCTCGACGGCTTAATTTATATTTCTATTGTTCAGGTCGGATTTTTGTTGGTAGAGAGTTTGCTGCGTTTGATATTCATGTATTCTTCCAGCTATTTAGGGCAAAGTGTGGTGAATGATTTGCGTCAAAATGTCTTCAAGAAAATCATCCATCAGAACCTTTCTTATTTCGACAAAACCCCCATCGGAACGCTTACCACCCGCACAGTTAATGATATAGAAGCGGTTAACGATATTTTTTCCGAGGGATTGATTTCAATCATTGCCGATGTGCTTACGATTGTGGCTATTATGGGCATTATGTTTTATACCGATTGGCGATTGACTTTGGTAAGTCTGGCCGTGTTTCCTATATTGATTTTAGCCACCTATATTTTCAAAGAAAGCGTCAACAAGTCTTTCCATAGTGTGCGCAATGCCGTAGCCAGGCTCAATGCATTTGTACAGGAGCATATTACCGGTATGTACGTGTCGCAGGCATTTGCGGCCGAAGACCGCGAACTGAAAAAATTTGTAGCGATTAATAAAGAACACCGCAATGCCAATATCAAAGCCATATTTGCCTATTCTGTCTTCTTCCCTATTGTAGAGATCATACTCGCTATCAGCATGGGTTTGCTGGTGTGGTATGGCGCTTCGCGAATGCTCGATTACAAGGTTACTCAAGGAACTATTATAGCCTTTATCATGTACTTGAATTTGCTGTTTCGTCCGCTGCGCATGCTGGCCGATAAATTCAACACACTGCAAATGGGCATGGTAGCGGGCGAGCGCGTGTTTACAGTTTTGGACAGCGAAGAATATTTGCAGGACAATGGTAATTTATCTGCCGATAATATCAGCGGCGAAGTCGTATTTGACAATGTTCATTTTGAATATGTACCAGATGTGCCAGTACTGCGTGGTATTTCGTTTGAAGCCAGACCAGGAGACACTGTTGCATTGGTAGGACATACCGGCGCGGGCAAAACATCGATCATCAGTATTCTCAATCGCATGTACGAAATAAAATCGGGCAACATACTGATTGATGGAAATAGCCTTAAAGATTATGATGTGGTAAGCTTGCGCAAGCATATAGGCATTGTGCTACAGGATGTGTTTCTTTTTTCCGGCTCGGTGTATGAAAACATAACGATGCGCAATGATGAAATTCCGCTGGAAAAAGTAAAGGAAACCTGTAAGCTATTGGGCATTCACGACTTTATTATGCGACTGCCGGAAGACTATAATTTCAATATCAGAGAGCGCGGCAATACGTTGTCGCAAGGCCAAAGACAACTCCTTTCTTTCGCAAGGGCTTTGCTATACAACCCATCTATTTTGATATTGGACGAAGCAACATCCTCGGTAGATACAGAGTCGGAAATACTGATACAGCAAGCGATTGATAAAATGGTAAAAGGGCGAACAGCGATTGTGATTGCGCATCGCCTGAGCACTATTCGCATGGCCGATAAAATAATAGTGCTGGATAAGGGCAATATTATTGAGCAAGGCACGCATGACGAGCTACTTACGATAAACGGTATTTACCAGAAAATGTATACCGCCGCTGCATCATCGGCACAGCAACATATAGCATAGTTTATTTCGACTATTGCTAAAAAAATATAATATCGGCATTGCAATAAGCAGCTAAGAATTTTATACAATTACATTACATTCGTTTTTTACAAAGTCAAAAAAACAAAAGATTAAAACTCTAAATATCAAATGTCATTAATCAAATCTATATCGGGCATACGTGGAACGATAGGCGGCAAACCCGGCACCAGCCTTACTCCCATTGATGTAGTGAAATTTACAGCGGCTTACGGCGCGCTGATTCAAGGTCAAAACAAAGGCAACAAAATTATCATTGGCCGTGATGGCCGCATATCGGGCGCCATGGTACGCAGCCTGGTTACCGCTACGTTGCAAGGCATGGGCTTTGAGGTAATCGACCTCGGCCTCAGCACTACACCAACCGTGGAAATGGCTGTAAAAATGGAACAAGCTGCAGGTGGCATCATCCTTACAGCCAGCCACAACCCTAAAGAGTGGAATGCATTAAAGTTGTTGAATGCTGCGGGCGAATTTATCAGTGCAGAAGAAGGTGCTGCTGTATTGGCGCGTGCTGAACAAGAAGATATCACATTTGCTGACGTCAATAAATTAGGCACTATTACAGAAGATGACAGCTTCATGCAACGCCATATCGATGCTATATTGGCGCATCCTTTGGTAGATGCTGAGGCTATTCGCAGTCGTAAATTTAAGATTGCGGTAGATGCGGTAAACTCCACCGGCGCTACGTTTGTACCGGCTTTGCTGCGTGCATTGGGCGTAGAAGATATAGCGGTGTTGAACGAAGAAGTGAACGGACATTTTGCACACAATCCCGAGCCATTGCCTGAAAACCTACGTGAGCTTTGCTCGTTTGTAGAGAAGAAAAATTACGATATGGGCATCGCTGTGGACCCTGATGTGGACAGGCTTTGCTTTGTAAATGAAGATGGTTCTTTATTTGGCGAGGAGTATACACTGGTTGCCGTTGCTGATTATATATTGAGCAACAATAAAGGCAATACAGTATCCAATCTCAGCTCTACACGCGCCTTACGCGATGTTACCGAAAAGCATGGCGGCACTTACCATCCAAGTGCTGTAGGCGAGGTAAATGTAGTGAAGAAGATGAAAGAAGTAAATGCGGTTATTGGTGGCGAAGGCAATGGTGGCATCATTGACCCTGAGTTGCACTACGGCCGTGATGCTCTGGTGGGTATTGGTCTATTCCTGACGCATCTTGCTAAATTTGGCAAGAGCATTAAGGCACTGCGCCGCACTTACCCAGACTATTTTATCTCTAAAAATAAAATTGAATTAGGCGAAGAGGTAGATGTGCAGAAGATTTTTGAAAAAATAAAAGCTAAATATGCGCGTCAGCCCATTAATACAGAAGATGGCGTGAAGATTGAATTTGACAAAGATTGGGTACACTTGCGCACTTCCAATACGGAGCCTATTATTCGTATTTATTCGGAAAGCAATAGCGAGACAACCGCTCAGAATATTGCTAAGAGAATCATGGAAGATATTAAAGAACTGATGTCTGAAAGGAACTAATTGTCTTTATATAAAATAGCGACGGGCTCTTCGATAACGAAAGAGCCCGTTTTTTTTATGCAGCACTACTCAAAATACGGCGCTAATTTCTCCACCAAAATTCCGGGTAAATTGATTTTCTTCTTGGTATTGCTATCTACAAATACCAGCGTTACTACACCTTCGTTCAATAATTTACCAGCTTCATTATAGAGCTCAGAATGGAATTGTATTTGCGGGCTATCGCGTTCAAGTACTTGAACCGAAGTCTTTACGGTGATCAAATCATCATATAGTGCCGGGCGCTTGTATTTGGCATTCATCTCTATTACCGGCATCATAATGCCCTGCTGCTCCAGCTCTTTATAGGTAAAACCAAGTTGCCGGATAGCTTCTGCACGTCCCTGTTCGTAATACAAGGCATAAAATCCATAATATAAATAGCCCATCTGGTCGGTCTCGCCATAGCGAACCCTTATGTGTGTAGTGGAGGTGTACATTTTTTTAAGTCAAAATTCAAAATTCAAAAGTCAAAAGGTAGAGTCGAGATACAAGAACCAGGATTCAAGACACAAAATCTTACCATTCTAATATCTTAAACTAACGTCTAATATCTAACAACTAAAAAAAAGCACCGGCTCAAATGATGTTGGTCGGCGCATTCTTCTTTTTTAAATAATGAAACATTAAGCCATGTTATGAAACACGCGCTGCACGTCATCATCTTGCTCTACGCGCTCTATCAATTTAAATACTTCGTCGGCTTGCTCTTCGCTTACATCGACTGTATTCAATGGAATCCATTCCAGCTCTGATGAAATAGGTATAATGTTGCGCTCTTCCAATGCTTTTTGCATGTTGCCAAAGTCGTTGAAATCGCAACGTACTATTATATTTCCCTCGCTGTCTTCGCCCAATTCGTCCAGTCCGGCATCTATTAATTCCAGTTCCATTTCTTCCATATTCAAGCCCTCTGAATTTAATTTGAATACGCCCAAATGCTTGAACAAAAAGCCCACGGAGCCGCTATTACCAAGGTTTCCGCCGCCTTTATTAAAATGAGAACGCACATTGGCAACCGTACGTGTAGTATTATCTGTTGCCGTCTCTACCAATATAGCCACGCCATGCGGCGCATATCCCTCGTACAATACCTCATCATAATTGCTGGTATCTTTACCTGTCGCATTTTTGATGGCAGATTCCACGCGGTCTTTTGGCATGTTGATGCTTTTCGCATTTTGCATGCAACGACGCAGCGCAGGATTATTCTCGGGGTCAGCACCACCTTTTTTTACTGCAATGGCAATTTCTTTACCAATCCTTGTGAAACCCTTTGCCATGCGGTCATAGCGGGCAAACATTTTAGACTTACGTACTTCGAATATACGACCCATATAGAGGAGATTATTATTGTATTTTAGGGTGGCAAAAATAATTAATTTTTCCTGTAAAGCGAAGCCGTATTACAGTCTGTTCAATACTTCGCGCACGAGGTTCATCGCGGCATGTGCCGCCATTTCTTTATTGCGTATTCTGTCATAATGAAAATTGAAACTGCGGGCAAAAGTTTCATTTGCCGTTGCAACAGCCATCCATACCAGTCCCACTGGCTTTTCGGTAGTAGCACCGCCCGGCCCTAATATGCCCGATACTGATAGCGCTATATCCACATCCAGCACTTCGCGCGCCTGCTTTGCCATTTGCAACACCGTTTCTTCGCTTACTGCGCCTACCGTTTGCAATGTATCCTGCGTAACGCCCAAAATAGTCTCTTTGACTTTATTTGAATAAGAAACAATGCTGCCTTTCAACACTTCCGAGCTTCCGGCAACATTGGTAATGCGATGCGCAATATAGCCACCAGTGCAGCTTTCGGCCAGACCTAAAGTCATTCTGTGCTCTTTCAGCAAGCGCACCAGTATTTCCTCCAGCTCTATATCTTCTACCGCAGCAACTATATCACCCAAGCGGTCTTCAATCATCTTGGAGCGCAGCAATACTGCCCGCGTCAGCTCTTCCCTATTTGTTCCAGACGATGTAAGGCGTAACTTAACCAAGCCCGGCGATGGCAAATAGGCAAGGTGTATGTCGGGTGGCAATGCGGCTTCTATATCGCTAATTTTGTCAGCGATAAAGCTCTCGCCCACGCCCACTGTAATAATAGTTCTGTGAAAAATCTCAGCGCCTTTCAACCGCTCGGCTATTCTTGGCAATGCCTCTGCCTGCAATATATCCTGCATTTCAAACGGTACGCCCGGCATAGAGATGATGATGGTATTATCCTTTTCAAACCACATGCCCGGTGCAGTGCCCATGCTGTTGAAGAGTATTTGTGCTACATCCGGCACTTCTGCCTGCTTTCTGTTTTTATCCAGAAAAGGCTTGTTGCGCTTCGCAAATATCTGTTTGATATGTTGCAGCACCGTTTCATTTACCACCATCGTACCGCCAAAATATTCATTCAATGCTGGCTTGGTAATATCATCGGCAGTTGGCCCCAGTCCCCCGGTAAGCAGTACCAGGTCGGCGTCTTTAATAGCCAGTTCCAGCGCATTGAGTATTTCACTTTTTTCGTCTGCAACTGTGTAGCGGCGCAGCACATTAATGCCTTGTGCATTTAACTGTTTTGCAATCCAGGCTGCGTTGGTATCAATGGTTTGACCAATGAGCAGCTCGTCGCCGATAGTAATAATGATTGATTGAAATGCCATATTTATAACTTAAAAAAAGTTCCGCAATCATGCTGCGGAACTTTGTGTATTTGAAATATTATGTGATTAAACAGAAGCCAGATTGCTTTGCTCTTCTTTCCATTTATTAATACCATAGCCCGGTATTACATGGCGCTCGCTGTGGTAAGATGAACGTACCAACGGACCGCTTTCGACATAGTCCAAACCCATTTTATAGCCTTCTTCACGATAGAATGCAAATTCATCAGGGTGTACAAAACGAATAACCGGTAAATGCTTAGAAGTTGGTTGCAGGTATTGGCCCAATGTCACTACATCGCAACCGTTATCTGCAAGGTCCTGCAAGGTTTGCAGTACTTCTTCTTTTTCTTCACCTATACCCAACATAATACCGCTCTTGGTACGTACGCCACCATCTTTCAGCCTGCGTATTACTTCCAGGCTTCTGTGGTATTTTGCTTGTATACGCACTTTGCGCGTCATGCGCTCTACCGTTTCTACGTTATGCGATACTACTTCGGGCGCTACTTCTATTACGCGCTCCAGATTTTCCCATTGACCTCTGAAATCAGGAATCAAAGTTTCTAATGTAGTATCAGGATTCAATGCTTTAACCGCTTTAATGGTATTCGCCCATATAATAGAGCCACCATCCTTCAGTTCATCACGGTCAACAGAGGTAATAACTGCGTGCTTCACTTTCATGAGATGAATAGCCTCCGCCACGCGTTGCGGCTCATCCCAATCCACAGCTTCCGGACGGCCTGTTGCAACCGCACAAAAACCGCAGGAACGGGTACAGATATTACCCAAAATCATAAACGTAGCGGTGCCGGCTCCCCAGCACTCGCCCATATTAGGGCAGTTTCCGCTTTCGCAAATAGTATGTAATTTATGAGTATCTACCAGCCCGCGCACGTGTCTGTATCCCTCGCCTGTAGGCAATTTCACTCGTAGCCAATTCGGCTTCTTCACTCCGGTTGACGGAGCGGGAACCTCTTTGTTTTCATTTGCGGCAACGGTTGATATTACTGGAAGTTCAATCATAGAGCAATTTATTCAGTCTGCAAAGTAAGTTTAAAAAAAGGAAACGGGAAAGGTGTGTTGCCTATCCCGTGTTTGATATTCTTTATAAAGCAAAAATCGGGCGGTGGCTAAGACCGCTTACCAAACTGTATGGCAGCGTATAGATTGAAAAACATATTGCGTTCATTCTGCCCGAACATTTGTTGTATTTTAGAAAAATAGTATTCGACGCTGGTACCCACTTCCAAAGCCATCTTGCCACGGCGACCGGTAGCAAAGTCAAAGTGCAAGCCTGTTTTGGCATGTATACCCGGCACGATTGAAAGGTCGTCCCAGCCTTTGCCTATTCCACCGGCACCATTTACATTACCAGGAAAGGTATAGTACTGTTCGTTTTCTTCCGAATATTTAATCAGGCCTTTCCCTGCAACGTCCAGATAGTAAGGTTTCAAGAAGCCTAAAGACAATCCACCCAGATATACCCAATGTATTGAAACTGTTCCTGGGTCTGGCTTACCGGCTATCATGCGCCGCTGGCCGTAGCCCACTTTTGCCTGATAAAAATTATTTATTTTACCAAGGATAAAAGAGCCTTGACCTATATTAATACCACCTAATGTATTATTTGAGCGTATTTCTTTCGGGTGTTTCCTTTCGCTAATTTCTAACTGAAATAAATGATTGTGGAAAAATTTAGCTGAGTTGTTGTTGCCAAATTCGTCGCTACCAAAAGCGCGGGCGTAGTCGAATACAATACCGTAGCCGTCGGTATTTAGTTTTATCTCCGCGCTCCATTCACTCATGAGCGGCTTAGGCTGCTTGATTTTAGGCGGCTTAATAGCGGTATTGACTAATTGCGTAGTATCGCCAAGTCTGTCTCTGAACTTTATCTTCGCAGGCTGAGCATATACCCCCACACTTAGCAATACGAACGTTACGAGAAAGAAGTACAGCGCCTTACGGTTCATTTTGTTTGCGGTAGTTTTACTTTTGTAAATTTACACAAAATTTGTGCACATGACCTCAAAAATAATCTATAATGGCGAGTTAAGAACCACCGCCACGCATATACAATCCAGCAACAGCATTGAAACAGACGCGCCGGTTGATAATCAGGGAAAAGGCGAGCGCTTTTCGCCAACCGATTTAGTGGCGACTGCTTTGGGTAGCTGTATGATGACGATTATGGGTATTGCTGCACGCACACATGGCATCAATATAGACGGCACATCTTGTGAGGTAACAAAAATTATGGCTGCCAATCCGCGCCGTATCGGAGAGATTCAAATCAACATGCAGGTGCAAGGCCAAAATGTATATTCTGATAAGGAAAGGACTATTTTGGAACATGCTGCCATGACTTGTCCTGTTTTTATGAGCTTGAATGCTGACCTTAAAAAAACTGTTGACTTTCGCTGGTAGCCGCGACTAAAACCAGCCTTTTATAATTGAATTTTTACCGGATTTAATGACCTCTGCAACACAAAAGAAAATAGTGCCGGCAGTAGCGCTCGTGCTATGCCCCTACGAAATTACCAATCAAAATAGCTTTTTTCACGCCTTGCATATTCGCATGGGTACCAATGTTCCATTTGAGATTTTTCCTTTAGATGAATTTCAGATTGAACGATATTTTCAAAGATTAAATGCTGCCGGGCGGGAAACGTTGGCGCGCTTTCATGATAAAGACATAGACTTTGAAAAAAGTCAGCTACTAAAGCGCCATGCCAAAGAAAAAACTGGCATGACAGCAGATAGGTTTCTGGATAAAATGCTGAGTCGCTATTTGTACGAAACATCTAAAAAATTAATCAGTCTTTTGGATGATACAAAAATCTACCACCGCATTAAAAATCCACAAACAGGCAATTACCTTGTAGCTCGCTGCACATTAGAAAAAGCGCAACCTATTCTAAACTTTGAGGTGCAACGCCGCTATGATGGCGGGTTAGCCATTGTTCCGCAATATTCAATTGACGGCAACGTTTTGGCTGCCGAAGAAATTATCCGCTATAAATTTCTTATCGCAACAGATGCCGGTCACTATTTTCAGCTTGGTTATAATGACTTTGTAACCCTCGAATGGCTGGAAGCGAGTAACCCGCAACAATACGCACAAGAGCCTGCATTATTTGCGCAGCGCATCGTACAAAAATTAGAAGAGACACATAGCGTCAACAGGAACGATTGTTTCGATAAAAATGAGATAGATGTATTGCCGGTGTCTTGTGTATTTCTAAGCGAGATTAGTGACTCTATGTTGATGTTTACGCCGCGCTGGAAGTATGAGGGTATTTTAGTCGATGGTAACTGGAAAGAGCTACACGAGACTACGCGCAACGGCGTCATTTATTCTATCAAGCGAAAGAAAGAAGCAGAAGAAAATTTCGTACAATATCTGCAAGCCTTGCATCCGAATTTTGCGAAGCAGACCGGCAATTTCTATTATTTATCTTTTACAGAAGCAAAAAAGAAACAATGGTTTCTAAAGGCCTATCATGGACTGATAGAAAACGATACAGAATTGATTGGATTGGAAATGTTGCGGCATTTTCGCTACTCGCCTTTCGCGGTGAGCACCGATATGGCTATTCTTAGTCTGGAGGACGACAAGCTTGTATTGAGTCTTCAAATAGCCTTTGGCAAAGAGCAAGTATCGCTCAATGAATTGCAAAAATTGCTGATAGCTGGTCAAAACTCCATTTTGCTGAAAGATAATACCATCGGTATTTTCAGCGATGAATGGATAGCACAATATGCTGCTATTATCAAGCACGGAAAAATCAGCAAGCAACAGATTACCATCTCGAAATGGATAATGCTGGGGCTTGAAGATGGCGAAGCGCAAGCTGTATTAAGGCCGGCTATAAGTGAAGATTGGCGTGCAAAATGGCTGGCATGGCAACAGGAAGATTCCGTTGTTTATGCAGTGCCGGACACCATTCATGCAGCGCTACGTCCTTATCAGCAAAAGGGCTTTGAGTGGTTAGCATTATTGGCTGAAATAGGCGCCGGTGCTTGCCTGGCGGATGATATGGGGCTTGGCAAAACATTGCAGACAATCACATTTTTAGCGCATCGAAATAGCCTGAATGATACTGCAAAATTTCTAATTGCTTGCCCTGCTTCGCTTATCTACAACTGGAAACAAGAGTTAGAGAAATTCGCCCCGCACCTGAAAGCCTTTGTCTATAACGGCTTACAGCGAAATATAGCGCTATTCTTCAAAGAAGACTATCAGGTAATGATATGCAGTTATGGAACTTTGCGCAGCGATATAGAAAAACTGAAACTGGTAACATGGGATGCAACGGTTGTAGATGAAAGCCAGAATATCAAGAATGTACATGCGCAGATAACACGCGCTGCTTATGAGCTACAATCCACGGCACGCGTGGCTTTGAGCGGTACGCCTATTATGAATAACACATTCGATTTGTACGCGCAGCTTAACTATTTACTGCCCGGTATGTTTGGCTCGCAGGATTTTTTCAGAAAAGAATATGCCAACCCGATTGACCGCGATGGCGATAAAGATAAGGTAGCAGCGTTGCAGCAAATTACTGCACCATTTGTACTGCGCCGCACGAAAAGCCAGGTGGCGGCCGACTTGCCTGAAAAAACGGAGAGCATCTTATGGTGCGACATGGGCGATGAGCAAATGGCGCTGTACAACGAAGTAAAGCATCAGATAAAAGACAGCATATTTTTAGGCATCAAGAATGATGGTCTTGGCAAAAATAAACTGAACATTCTTCAGGGTATTTTAAAACTAAGACAGGTATGTGGTTCGCCGCAATTATTGCAGGAAAATAGAGGCACGAAAGCATCTATCAAGATTGATTTATTGATGGGAGAGTTAGCTAAACTCAGCAACAACAAAGTACTGGTATTTTCTCAGTTCAAGGGCATGTTGCATCTCGTGGCTGATGAATGTAAACGCAATGGAATAAGCTATTTTCATTTTGATGGCGATACGCCTTTGGAGCAGAGGACAGCAATGGTCAATCAGTTTCAATCGCCGAAAGATAATACCCGCGTGTTTCTCATTAGCCTAAAAAGTGGTAACGCTGGATTGAACCTTACAGCCGCTGATTATGTTTTCCTTATAGACCCGTGGTGGAATACTGCGGTGCAACAGCAAGCTATTGACCGCACGCATCGTATAGGACAAACCAAGAGTGTATTTGCCTATAAGATGATATGCAGAGACTCAATTGAAGAACGCATCATAGCCTTGCAGCAAAAGAAACAGACATTATCTAACGAATTGATTAGTGCCGAAGATGGCTTTGTAAAAAATCTGACGGAAGATGATGTAGCTTATTTATTTGCTTAGAAAATATTAATTTAAAGCTCTAAAAACGCACGATATGGACACCATACTAATGGCGACTGATTACTCGCCGGCGGCACGCCACGCCGCTATTTATGCAGCGCACCTTGCCAAGCACTTAAACATGGAGCTGCAATTGTTCCACGCTTATGTCATTCCTTTTAGCTATACCGATAGCCCCGTGCCTTTGTTGAATGTGGAAGAAGTAGTGGAAATATCGAAGCAAAGTATGAATGCTGAAATTCAGCATTTGCAAAAATTAGTGCCAGAGATTAAACTCTCGGGCGATGTGATGCCCGGCGACATCATCGACTGTATTGAAGAACGAATTGCCGACAATAAACCAGCCTTAGTTGCGATGGGAACCTCCGGGGCCGGCGGTGATTCATTTCTCTGGGGAAGCATGGCTGTAAAGGCTTTGCGCAATCTTACCGTGCCGGTGTTGGCTATTCCTATGGAGGCACAATGGGAGGAGATTAACCATATTTGTTTTGCGGCTGATTACAAAAATATAGGCGAGCATTTTCCCTACACTGTAGTAAATAGCTGGGTGCAAAAACTAGGTGCGAAGCTAAGCGTGGTGCATGTAGATAAACCGGGTGAAAACGTAGCAACTGAAGCTATCTTCCATGATACCATCGCACTTTCGTCGCCCGATTATCATACCATCATCAATGAAAATATAGGCGATGGTATTAATGATTATCTGGAGCGCAACCCGGCAGATTGGCTGATGGTAATTCCAAAAAAATACGGCTTCTTTGAAAACCTGTTTCATAAAAGCCGTACTGAAATATTAGCGAAAGCCAGTAAAATTCCTATTCTGGCATTGCACCAGGATTAATCCTCTATATCGTATTCTTTAATTTTTCTGTAAAGTGTCCGCTCCGAAATACCCAATTCGTGAGCGGCATCTTTTCTTTTGCCCTTATGCTTTTGCAAGGCTTTTACGATAAATTCTTTTTCGCGGTCGATGAGTGATAAGGACTCTTCCACATCTTCATGCACGTCTACATCATCAGCGCCATGGTGTATTACAAATGACGATGGATTCTTTTCGGGAGCACCGGAATTATAGTTAGTAATAGCGGGCGTGTTGAACGGAGTATCCGGCCTTGGAAAGCCATGCTCAGCGCGGGGCGCAGGCTCGTAGGTTGGCAATATTTGGTCGGGTGCAATAGGTGTAGCTGAGGGGCTATAACCTTGATGATGCGCCAACTCAAACATCATTTTCTTCAACTCATTCATATCCTTTTTCAGGTCGAAGAAAAGCTTGTAAAGAATCTCTCTTTCTGTATTACTTCCCGAGTTATAATCGTTAGAACTATTGCCGCTGAAACTTGGTGCCGGGGCATTATTACCAGATGCTAAAGCCGGCATGCGCGTGTGCTCACGATTGGGTAGAAACTGGCTTAGCTGGTTGGCAGTAATGGTTTTTTCTTTGGCTAAAACAGAAATTTGTTCAGCCATATTTTTAAGTTCGCGCACATTACCCGGCCATGGATAGGTCATTAATAGCTGGCGTGCAGGCTCATCCAAAACGACAGACGATGTCTTATACCTTTCTGCAAAATCTCCCGCAAACTTGCGGAACAACATCGGTATATCTTCTTTGCGCTCGCGCAAGGCAGGCACACGCACGGGCACTGTATTGAGTCGATAATAAAGGTCTTCGCGAAATTTATTTTCTTGCGTGAGCGTCAGCAAATCCTTATTGGTAGCGGCTATTACGCGCACATTCGTCTTTAAAACTTTGGAAGAACCTACGCGTATAAACTCTCCCGTTTCTAGTACACGTAACAATCGTGCCTGTGTACCAATAGGCATTTCGCCAATTTCATCGAGAAAAATAGTACCGCCATTTACCGTTTCAAAATAGCCTTTGCGCTGATCGCTGGCACTGGTAAAGGCACCTTTTTCATGACCAAATAATTCGGAATCGATAGTCCCCTCCGGAATAGCGCCGCAGTTAACCGCAATAAATGGGTTGTGCCTGCGGGCAGAAAGGTTATGTATAATTTGAGAAAATACCTCTTTACCCACACCACTTTCTCCAAATATCAATACACTTAAATCTGTGTTGGCAACCTGCTCGGCCACCTGCAATGCATAGTTGAGCTGAGGGTCGTTGCCTATTATTCCAAATCTGTTTTTTATACTTTGTAAATCCATTTGTTTTGAGATGTGTTTAAAGATTATCGACCGCTCACGACATCACCTTTAAGTTTTTTATTAAGAAAAATAAGCTCTTCGCGACTTACTATGCTAAATGTTGGCTCTGCAGTTGCGAGCGATTCCGCAAGAAATTGAACGCTCTTCCTCTCTCTCATTATGTATGCAAATAACCAATAGGTATCTAATTGAGCATTATAGCACAGCTTGGTCGCAGCAGCTCCAGTAGCACTATCTAATCTTGGCGTAATATTAGACGAATGATAAAAAGTGTCTATAAATATCAACCTGCTATCGACGAAAAAGCTTGCCCTAATTAACCAATTTTCAATTTTAAACGCCCCTAATTCCAGACTTGAATCGAGTCGCTTTCCTATAAAATCAAACTTATTAGCCTGCAAATCTGATTTTTCAACTAATGTTAAAAAGCCCTTTATGAAATCTTCTTTACTTGACGCCAACTTTGCAAAAGGCTGTAGTACGTTGCGATTTTTAGCCAAATAAAAACCATCGATCATATCCATCGATAGGATCTTATAAGGAAATAAGAAAACTGAATCTTCTAAAAAAATAATGTCAAATTCTGGGCTTCGTTTGCTGCTGTCGGAAAAGAAATAACCGCGCTGAAAATCTATTGAATCCACCGTATAAGTAAAAACATCTATCGCACTTTTTCCATCGCGAGAAATATAGGCTACGGTACTTTGACCATATCCAAAGTAACTAAATAACAACAGAACAAGTATTACTTTCTGCGATTTCATGAAGCATTTTTAAAACCTGATTCATCTTCCTGCCACCTTGGCTATTTACACACAATCTCACCCATCAAAGTTCCAGAAGTAGCTCTATTCACTTTCACCAACACATAGTCACCTTTTTGCAAGTTATAATCACCTTTTGAAAACACAATCACTTTGCCCTGTGTGTTGCGTCCGCTCCAATCTTTATCACTACGACGGCTATTGGCTTCAATCAACACTTCAAAAGTTTTGCCAACTTCCTGTTCGTAATTTTTTGCCGACCAGGCTCTTTGAACATCAATTACTTCCGTCAATCTTCGTTTCTTTACTTCCTCTGGAATATCATCAGTATAACGGCGCTGGGCGAGGGTTCCAGGCCTCTCGCTGTAAGAGTACATATAGGATAAATCATACCGTCCGAAGTTAATCATATCCAATGTTGCCTGATGGTCTTCTTCTGTTTCTGTACAAAAACCGCTAATGATATCACTTGTGATAGCACAATCCGGCATTATCTCCCGAATGCGGTCCACCTTTTTCATATACCATTCGCGAGTGTATGTGCGATTCATTAATTGCAAAATTCTGGTTGAGCCACTTTGAACCGGAAGATGAATTGCTTTGCAGATATTCTCATATTTTGCCATCGTAAATAAAACATCATCGGTAATGTCTTTAGGATGTGAGGTGCTGAAACGAACTCTCAATTTGGGACTTATGAGTGCTACCATTTGCAATAATTTGGCAAAGGTTACTATTTCCTCACTTTCATGTGTTGAATAATGATAACTGTCCACGTTTTGTCCTAAAAGGGTAATTTCCTTATAGCCTCTATCAAATAAATCTTGCGCTTCAGCAAGTATAGATGTTGCATCACGACTGCGTTCGCGCCCTCTTGTGAAAGGAACAACACAAAACGTACACATGTTATTACAGCCACGCATGATGCTAACAAATGCACTTACGCCATTGGAATCTAACCTTACCGGTGAGATATCAGAATAGGTTTCCTCCCTGCTTAATAAAACATTCACTCCTTTCTGTCCGCCTTCGGCTTCTGCTATTAAACTTGGTAACGCACGGTAAGCATCAGGCCCGATAACCATGTCCACCAGCTTTTCTTCTTCAAGTAATTTGCCTTTCAAGCGCTCTGCCATGCAACCTAAAACGCCAATCAGCATGTCGGGCTTTTGTTTTTTGAAAGAACGAAAAATGTTAAGTCTATTGCGAACGGTTTGTTCTGCTTTATCTCTGATGGAGCAAGTGTTCAATAATACGAGATTGGCTTCCTCCATAAATTTGGTAGCGCCAAAACCTTCTTTGTTTAATATGGAAGCAACGATTTCACTATCATTGAAATTCATGGAACAACCATAACTCTCTATATAAAACTTCTTTTTATATTCATTCGAATTTAACTCAAAAGGGGCATAAGCTTCCCCTTGTCTATCTTCCTGTATCACCTTTTCCTGCAATTCCAGCATAGCCTTTTTAATTAATTTATTAGTGCTTTTCGATGCCCTGCTACCCAAAGGGCGCAAGGCTCGCAAAGGTACAAAAAACGTACTGACAAAATAGCAGGTATGCTATTGAGATTAGAGATGTGGGTATTGAGTATTGGGTATTGAGTATTGAGTATTGAGATTTTAGAGATTAGATTTTAGACGGCGTTGTTGCGCTTTACTTTTTTGCCTTATACCTTGGACTTTAAAATCTTGGCTCTTGAATCTTGGTTCCTGAATCTTGGCTCTTGATTCTTGGTTCTTGATTCTATTTTGACTTTTGCATTTTGACTTTTGCATTAACGCTCGCCATTCATATTTTACTTTTCTTT
>PJTT01000196.1_pt1 | contig 91640 bp, 77 predicted proteins | sample 1512261 | NCBI WGS metagenome assembly PJTT01 (sample SAMN08177685, study PRJNA422409) | Soil metagenome, whole genome shotgun sequencing project. | isolation source: Soil (2) enriched on wood chips | place: USA: Madison | collected 2015-01-15 | reverse complement strand
GATTTTTTATCGGGATGTTCTTCAATGTAAACTAATATCCATGGCACTTTTGACGATGTGAACCTGGATAGTCCTTCATTATGCTCTACTATCCTGCGTTCATAATCTTCGGTGTATCCTTTGTAATAGGTGCCGTCTTTTGAACTTTTGATAATGTAAACATAGTGCGGCATCTGTAGGGTGTATTTTTAGGTTATAAAGCAAAAGGCTCCGATTTCTCAGAGCCTTTTTGCGGACCGGACGGGACTCGAACCCGCGACCTCCGCCGTGACAGGGCGGCATTCTAACCAACTGAACTACCGATCCTTTCAAATTGGGAGTGCAAATATAGGAGCGGAAAAGTTAACAGCCAAACAATTTCTGAAAAATTTTCTACTTTTTTTTATTTTGCTGCCATGAACCTGGATATACTATTGCAAAATGGCTACTCAAAGGAACAGGCTGACGAAGTAGTGAATTGGGTGGGCGATAATCAAAAGCATTTTGACGAATTGTTGAAAGTCTTTTTATCGCATCAAGACCATCGCATTGTTCAAAGAGCTGCATGGCCATTGAGCTATGCAGCCGTTAATCAGCCACAGTTAATAAGGAAGCATTATAAAAAGATCATCCAGCAGCTGGATGCCCCTGGTCAACCTGCAGCTGTAAGAAGAAATATATTACGCATATTCGATCAGTTGTCTGAGATACCTGAGGACTATCATGGCGTGTTGATGGATCGTTGTTTTGAATATATTGCTGATCCGGATGAAACTATAGCAGCGCAGGCTTATGCATTGGGAATACTGGAAAGACTTACTAAATTATATCCTGAAATACTACCAGAGTTAAAGACAGTGGTGGAAGTAAGGTTGCCAAATGCAGCCCCGGCATTCAAATCCAGGGCCAGGAAGATTTTAAAAAAGAAATAGGCAACCGTTTTAACGTAGATGTGTTTTGTGTGCTCACTTGTTCCTGGAAAATGGATTTTTATACGTTTTAATAGTGGTCACTGAAACCATCCTCATTCCATTATTGTGAAGGGACTGTGTCAATGCATAAATTTCCTACGATCGCGCCTTTCTGATACGGTTCATAAATAATAACGTTGCTGCCAACAGGTAAGGTATGCAGTATAGTAAAGCATAAGCATCCAACGCCATAGTAGTATACATGGTAAAGGCTAAAGGCAGGCCTAATAATGAAAGTATGTTTAACCATATTTTGTTCTTGGCTTTACCTGTAACAAGCAGGGAGGGTAGTGAGCCAATAGCCAATACAACATTAAAGCCAACTGATAGGCCGTAAGCAACCCCAACCATATCATCGCCTGGATGCGGGCGTATGGGTTGTGGTTGTTGTTCCCTGATGATGATAAGAATTGCCAGGGAAAGGAGACAACCCAGAACAAAGCTTAATAAGATAATGGTGCGATACTTCATGCGATTTACTCAGAAGCAGGAAGATAGTATTTTACCTGTTTATACGCAACCTCCTTATATATCCGCCTGTAGGGATTTTATATCCGTTTACCGGGAAACTATTTTTGTTTTAGCAAAGTAGTAGATTATAGAATGCCGCGATTCGGTTAGTGATTGTTAGTAACGGGTTACTATTGATGATGGTATTTCTCATTTTTTAAAATGGTGCAAGCCCTGTATACCTGTTCGGCCAGTATCAATCGCACCAGCTGGTGAGGAAATACAAGTTTCGAAAGGCTCCATTTAAAGTTAGATCTGGTCATTACAGCATCGCTGATTCCGAAGGCTCCTCCAATAAAAAAGATAACTCTTTTGCAAGAGTTATTGGCGCATAGCTGTATTTGTTGCGCCAGTCCTTCGGAGCTTAGCAGTACACCTCGTTCATCCAGGGCAATCAGGAAATCTTCTTTTTGAATTTTGGATAAGATCAGTTCTCCCTCATTTTTTTTAGTATCGTCAATACTCATTTTGGCGGCGTTCTTCAGCGGGGGAATAATCTCCCAGTCGAGTTTGAAGTAATTATTAATCCTTTTGGAAAAATCTTCAACACCCGCTTTAACGTAAGGCTCATGATTTTTGCCGATAGACCAGAATGAAATTTTCATATCAAAATACATTTAAGATGGTTGGTGCTGCAAACGATAAAGCAAGCCCGGGCGCAAAGTTAGGGGGCTTGATCAATTGGTGATGGTGTTTGGTTAGCTATACATCATCGTAAATGCCAGAGATTATACATCCCAGTCATAAATTCCGCCAGCCAATATGGTCACAAAGAGAAGGCTAACCATTGTCCCAGGCCGCTCTTCATTTATCATCGAAAAGTAGTGGCTAATTTTTATTAACCACATTTATAATTTTAGAATAAGTCTTACTTCCATTTTGATCGATCTGTGCGATACGGACATATGTATGGCTAGTGTCAGAAGCTGGTTCGGCACTTTGCTTTTTACAACCTGTTACACCCGTTAACAAAGCGGTAATCATTAGGCCCGTAAATACCCATCTTATTTTACGTGATAATCCCATGGCCATATTGCCTAAAGCGAACAATGCTACTATAATCCCTGAATTTACCAGGCTTACCCCCGCCAGGTCGGCGCTAAACTCATAACTTAGTGCCGCAGTAGAATTGCCATCTTCATCAAGCGACTGTATTTCACCAATGGTGATAAAATGTACCTTATCTGGCGAGGCCTCAATATCAAAGCTTTTATTGTTTTTTTCAGAAGCAGTGCGCCATTTTACAAAAAGTATATCCCCGCTTACTATAGCAGAGAGGTTGGTTAACTGTACAACGCCAGACGCAACACCACCGCCGGATGGGGTAAGGTTGCCGATGAGTTTGCTTGTATCAGTATTGATAGCGCTAAGGTTAATACCCCCAAGGGGCATGCTGCTATCAGGTATAAATGTCGGGTAGTCCCGGTATTAGGCTATAGAGCTGTCGTAAGCGTAAGTAATAGACCACAGGCTAAAGATTAGTAGCAGTGCAATAGCTATAGTAATTCGCATGTTAATAGATGTTAATGTATAATGCTTACAAATGAATCGCCTATTTCACAACTGTACACAACCGGTCATTACAGTTTTTCAACTGTGATGCGGGGGGAATTAATTTAAAAATGCGATTGTTTTACACATAAACCTGTATGCTATTACTATTGCAACCCATAATGGTTTGCAGCAATGGTCCCGGTTTATTTATTACGGTCTCACAGCTTCGGTTGTATAGAAACTACTTCTTTAACAACCAGAAATCAAAGGTAGAACCTGTATCAGCTAAAGCGTTGCCATTAAATATCTTTAAATGGTGTATCTGTGTCATTTCTGGTACTGGTAAAAGATACCCACTCGTGGTTTAAATTAATGTCTAACAGGGTACCAAAGAAAGAACTGTGTGTGTAGTATATGGGTTACAGCGATAGATACGCTTCTGCATGTACGCGCAATTATGTTGCCCTTTCAGGGCGTATCTATTCTCCATTTGCAGCCAGAGATGTTGCCTCAGGCTTATATATAAAAAGCTTTAGCTGGTTGTGTAGGGTTATAACAAAGGAGCATAAGCCTGAAAGGCTTCTATAAATGTACTCTGGCAGCATCCTTGGTCATCGCAAGAGCGTGGCAAGCCTGAAAGAGATGTATATATTACCCGGCACAGGAAGATGTACGGCGCCCTGAAAGGGCAATATATGCTTAGCAACAAAGATTCAGTAACATAAAGGGTCACGCATACCAATCGTCGAGGCATATAGGGTATGCCACGTTGGGGTGATGTTGCTCTTTCAGGGCGAGTTCTGTTGGTAATCTGCAGCCGGAGGCGTTGCCTCAGCCTCGCATAGGAAAGGTTTTCAGCTTTTGTACTATGTGAGGCTATAGCAAAGGAGTGTAAGCCTGAAGACTTGTATATATATAACCCCGGGGCTGTGCCCTGCAGTACTGCAGAGCAAGGGATACGACACCCTGAAAGGGGAGTATAGATGTATACCAGGCAGGCGAATGCTGTCTAAAGGTATACAGGAAGACATTCGGGTTAACACCAGGATATTTATGCTGCTCTTTCAGGGCGTATCCGGTCACAAACTCTCGCTAGAGACAAGCTCTCTGGTAGGTATGCAAAAAGCTTTCAGCTTTTTGTCTATGCTTGGCTATAGCAGAAGGCCGAGATCTGAAAGCACTGTATACATATAACACGGTGGCAATGCACATGGTTACTGCGAGTAAGGGCGCGTTTGTTGACAATCAATAGCACGAAGTACATAAGGCTTTGGCCTGGGGATTTGTAGATATATGTTTAGCTCGGGCGAATATACCAGATTCCGGTGCGGGCGGCGGCCTATGTCCTGAAAGGGCAGGGTATATATAACCCCGGAGCATTGCGCCGGGGTTTTTGCATGAGAGACTGACCGGCGCCCTTGAAAGGGCTGCATAAACATAAAGCCCAAAAAGGTTAGGGGATAATCCAACAGTCTAAATAACAAATACTGTTTTGCAGGTCATCATTAAAATTGATATTGGGGAGTCAACAGTTCCTAAAACAAAAAAGCCCGCCCCGTTTCCGGAGCAGGCCTTCTATGTTAAAGTGTACGGATTAATTGTTGTTTACCACTTTTACAATTTTGGAGTAGCTTTTTCCTCCGTCCTGGTCAATTTGAGCGATGCGGATATAAGGGTTTTTGCCATCAGGAACCTCTGAGCCTTTTTTCTGGCAACCGATAGCGCCTACAAAAAGACCTGTTAACATCAAGCCTGCTAACAATAGTTTTCTTTTGCGCTGCAAGCCCATTGTTAAGGCACCCAGTGCCAGCAAGGCTACCATAAAGCCTGATGTTGCCATGGCAACACCTGCGAGGTCTGCCGAAAACTCGTAGCTTAAAGTACTGTCAGAATTACCGTTTGCTGCTTTAGAAGATACCTGGCCAATGGCAGTAAAATGAACACCATCTGCCGAAGCTTCTACCTCAAAGCTTTTATTATTTTTTTCAGAAGCCGTGGACCAGTTTACAAATAATACGCCAGCTCTTACTACCGCAGACAGATCAGCAAACTGAACCGGTAATACCAGCGGGTCGTTGCTGAGGCCAAAGTTTACGGGGTTGGTAGTAGTACCACCTGCAACTGTGCTCAGGTTACCTATATTCAGTTTACCGGTACGGTTGGTATTGTCAACACCGGTAGAGCCGCCACGGTTTACACCAGTATAACCATAACCGGCTGTAGGTGTGTCAGCAATAGCCAACGGATCACCTGCTTGTTTTGCAGTATTGGTTAACACTACCGAGTAGTTGCCGCTGGCAGCCAGGGAGCTGGTGCCTACCTGGAAGTTATAAGTACCATTCGTATTTACTCTTACTGATGCAATTACGTTGCCGTTGGGGTCAGTTAAATTAGCCCATAAGCCATTGGCCATACCTGCTTCACCACCATTAACTATTGCGTTACCGTTGGCATCGTTCCAAATGTTACCGGGTATAGTAACTTTAGCCCCGCAGTCTCCCACCGCAAATACTTTTACAATGGTAGTCGTACCACAGGAGCCCGCGCTTACGGTATAATTTACTCTTAAGGTTCCTGCACCTGTAAAGGTAAGCGTAGTGCCGGCCAGTGTAGCAGTAGCTGTGCTGCCTGCTACATCAATGGCATAAGTACCACCTGAAGGGGTACCAATCAACTGTAAGCTATTGCCAATACAATAGGGCCCATTATAGGAGGCATTCAAAGTGGCACTCACCGTTTGGCCACCGCAAACCTGTACCGCATTGGTATTAAAATGATAAGTAGGGTCGTAAAGATCGGCAGGGTTATTATCTCCCATGCTTCCGTTTATCCTATGCCCTACATAGCCAAAAGTGCTGGTACACTCCTGCAATAGCATGGTAGTATGGCCACCGGTTTCTACTGAAATAATATTGGTATTGGAATAGCCTGGCTGGAAATTGCCGGGTACATCCGGGTTGTTTGCTGAGGGTGCCCCTCCGGCGGTACCCCGGCCGAGCATATTGCCACCTTCGGCACCCCAGTTATAGATTGTTTTACCATTGGTCAGTACATTAATGGCACCTATACCCCTGTCGTGCTCGTTGGGCGATATCCATTTAACATCATTCATTACCGCGCCGCTTGCCGAAGTATAGCGGGGTTGAACCCAGGTATTGGAAGTGGTAGCCGCACTCCAAATTCCCAATTGCCCATAATCATTGGCGCCCAGGGCATATAAAGCGCCGCTGGTATATAGCACGTAGTAAGCAGGAAGTCTTAAAGAGCCATAAGCGATGTGCGTAGCTCCGATCATTTTAATGGCACCGGAAGCCCCCGCAGGTGCTGTTACAGGAGTAGCCCTGTTACGAATAGCGGAAGCAGTTGCTCCATTCCAGGTATTGACTCCCCAGGTCCAGAGGGCTCCTGTGTTATCCAATGCAATAACAGCAGTTTGGCTTCCCCTGGCGGCTACAATATCCGTCAGGAAGTTCCCATCAGCCTTTTGCACATGTGACCAGGTGGTAGCAGACCCGGTTGCTCCACCACGCATATCGCTATCATCTGATAAAACGTATACATTACCATCGCAGGCGGTCAATATAATTGATCCAGGTGTACCAAATAACATTTTTACAGTACTGGCGGTTACACCGGCCGGCAGGCCGGTACTCAATTGCTGAAAACCTGGGGTAGAAGTAAGAGCAGGGTCTACCAATATATCAGGTGTTCCCCAGGCCCATAACTTACCATCGCTGGTAAGCAGTACAAACTGCACGTTGTTAATACCATTGCTGGCTATAGCTACTTTTAAAGGAGTACCGGTAAGGCCGGGATAATTACCCGCGTTAATGGGAGTAGGTGTCAGCCAGCTGCCCAGGCCATCAGCCTTGGTTTTTTCGCCCCATATTTTTAAAGTACCGTCCAGGTCTCTTACCACGGTAGAGTGGAAGCCGGATACATAGTTGTCGTACTCCAGGGTAGCTGCAGTGGTGGAGTTAAACCCAAAATTGGCAAAGTCCTGGCAGCCGCCTGCGCCATAGCAGGCCTGGCCGTAAGCGTAAGTAATAGACCATAGACTGACGATCAGCGTCAATGCCATAAGTTTAATAGTTCGCATGGTTGTCATTGTTTAGATATTAGATGTTAGATAATGGATGTTAGATGTTAGATATTGGGAAGTTGCTATTTGATGATGCATGAGTGTTGGCATTTATTACTTTATATTGGTTTAATGTTTTCACGAACAACTGCTACCCGCTACAACAGCCTTCGCTGCATTACCGGGGCTCTATCTAATGATTAATAATTGAAATTTTTTGGCTCACAGGAACAGGTATTCAATTGCTTTTAATAAAACTATAGTCACTTCAATAAAACAATTACTCCGGCCCATTCTTTATGTTCTCACAGTTATGAAGTTATCGCTACCCAGCTTTTAACATCCATGTAACAAAGGTAGATAGGGGGCTAGCGAAATGGTTGTCTTTTTGTGTCTTTAAATGGTGTATCTGTGTCATTTGCATAGAGATTTTGACAATTTTTACCAGGCAAAGAAAAACACTGACTGATGGCCGAAGAAAGGGTTTGGCGGGATGATGGGGGGAATTAAGGCCACGAATGTAAGAATGACGGCGCTCTGTTTGTACATTGACGGCATAAAAAGTTGGCGGAAAAGCAAGGCCACGGATACACAGATGGATAAAAAAATATTCGTGCCTGCCCGTCTGTTCAGGCGGGCATTAGTGGCATACAATGTTAGCTGAATAGCTACACGCAATAAGATGGGAAGTAAGGCCACGAATGCACGAATGACGGCGCTCTGTTTGTACATTGGCGGCATAAAAAGTTGGCGGAAAAGCAAGGCCACGGATACACAGATGGATAGAAAAAATATTCGTGCCTGCCCGTCCGTTCACGCGGGCATTAATGGCATATAAATTGGCTGAATAGCTGCACACAATAAGGCGGAAAGGAAGGCCACGAATACACGGATGATGACGCTGTTCGTGCATTGATGGCATGAATATAGCCGGTCGGGAGTACATGGTTTATTTCTTCTCCAGCAAAGCCTTCAGCCCATCAATCATCTCATCCTTTTCTTTGAGCATACATTCGTACAGCTTTTTATTTTCTTCCATGCTAACGAAGAATCATTTCAGGTACACTAAGTTTAAAAGCTAAAGAAAGACATCAACAACTGCAGTTTTTTTAAGTCGGGCACAATTAAAAAAACTTGTCATTTATATAAACAGATGAATGTTTCAGAAACCGAGCATAGTATTTCCTCTTTAATTGTATAGAAGTTCTACGGTATTATTTTAAACCATTTTTAACAGACGCTAAATTGCAGCCCTATTGTATTAAGCAGAAAGCCCTTGCTAACTGAAAATACTGATTCCGTTGAATAGCCCTCGGTAGTGCAAAATTTTTATCGGAATTATAACTAATAACAGATAATTAATCATTAAACAAAACAGACATGAAATTCAAAGGTCAAAGAACCTTGCTATCTGAAAATGATAGCTTGCTTTTAAAGCATCGGCTTTCCATATTTATGGGGTTGCTAAGCGTTACTTTATCTCTATTTGTATCAGGCAGCGCAAAAGCTCAATGTAGCTTTAGCGGCTTCGGTTGTTCGGGCACCAATTATGCAAACTACGGTATTTTTTCTACGGGTGCTGCTACATTGGAGTACGACAACTTTGTATCTGCCTTTCACGCAACTACGGTAAGGGAGTCGAATGGCGACCTTAAAATATGGGGTGAACAAACCAAGTTTAACGGAACACAACACTTAATATCACCAACAGTTATCAACAGCGTGAATTTCCCGGGGCTTACCGGAACGCCGCTGAAAGTGGCAATTGGCAGTGACTATATCACCAATAACCAGACAATATTGCTTACTACCGACGGTTTATGGGCCTGGGGTAGTACCAACGCTGTATTGAGCAATAATGCAGCAGTTAAAAGTACTGCAGCCCTGGGGAAAGTAGCTTTAGGGCTTCCTATGGGAGTACAGCCTGCAAATGTAAAAATGCTTTTTGCAACTTACGAAAATCTGGCCATCACCACATGTAACGGAGATGTTTGGATATTGACTAATCAAACCGGCGCTATGCGCGGTGATGGTACACTGAATACGCCCACGGGCTATAACAGAACCTGGTCGCAGGTAACAAAAACTGATGGCAGTCCTCTTACCGGCGTGGTAGCTACCAGGGGTGCGTGGGGTGTATTTATTGCCCTTACCTACACCGGTGAAATTTATACATGGGGCGCTCGCACTTATTTGGGTAATGGTACAGCAGTAGCTACCGGGTCAACAGCCAGAACCAGGGCTACATTAATGCAGGCGCCATCAACCACAGACGGCCCCATAAAGATGATAGGTGCCACCGGTAATGACAATGTTAAAACAAGTTACTATGTGTTATACGAAAATGGAAAGCTGTTTTCCATGGGCGATAACGACTGGAGGGCATTGGGGGATTTTACAACTACTAACAGAACAAGCTGGGTGCGCCCATTATATCCCAACCCAGGCAGCCCAAGCAATGCGGGTTTACCCATGGATGATATTAAATGGATTTCGCCTAATGAGCACGATCGCCGCTACCAAACCATTAACGTTATCAGCGCTGACAACAACAGGTTGTTTTGCTGGGGATACCAGGATGGTGGTATGTTAGGCCGGCCCGTGAGCGGCGCATTAAACCCTGCAGAGCCAGCTGACCTGGTAGGCGGAAGTATAGAAGTGGTTGAAGCAGGTGGGCATACTTCGCTGGTAATAAACAGGTGTAAAGCCGGCTATGGTTATGCGGGGCACAAAATAAATGGTAGCATGGGAGACGGTACTTCAACAAGTATTAATACTGATAACTATACCTACGAGACCAGCCCGGTAACGGTTTGCGGCGTTGTTTCTGTAGCACCTCGTATCAATATCGCAGGTTCTCCATCAGTAAACGATGATGGTGATATTTGTGTGGGTACATCAGTAGTGCTTGATCCTACACCTGCCGGTGGCACATTTGCTATTACTTCAGGCGCAGCTTATGCTACAATTGTTGATGATGTTTTATACTTTAACGCTGCTACGCCAGCTAACCAACCGGTAGTGGTAAGCTATTCGGTAACTACGCCAGAATGCGGGCCCGTAACAGAAACCAGGCGTTTTACTTCAATAGTATGTACACCTACCGTTACAATACCAGGCAGAGTGTGGAACGATGCCAATGGTGATGCGGTACAAGGCGGAACGGGAGAGACCGGTGGATTATCTAACAATATGTGGGCGAACCTGGTAGGCCCGGATGGCAGCGTAATTGCATCAGCTAAGGTAAATGCCAACGGTACGTTTACTTTTGTTACCAGCAAAACTTTACTAACAACGGCTGGCAACTACACCGTAGTACTTACTAACAACCCTCGCAGGCAGGGTGTGAGCCTTACGGACGCTGATACTCCGAATAATAGCTATGGTTACACCGGAATTAACAGGGGTACAACCGCTACAGCCGATCCTGCAAATCGCAGTGGTAAGCTAAATGTAGGAGACCTGAGCACAGCAGCAGATAACAGCACGCTTGCTGCAGTAGGGTTTGGTATTTCTAACGACCCTGCGGTATTACCTGTTACATTTGGGGCTATTTCTGCCAAAATAACGGGCAATGGTTTAGTATTGAACTGGGTTACTGAAAAGGAAAAAAATAATGACTATTTTGAGATACAGGCATCAGTAGATGGTATTCAGTTTACCACTATCGGAACTGTAAAATCACTGGCTGAAAACGGAAATTCTGATACAGTTATCAGGTACGATTTTACAAAAGAAGTATCTAAGGAAAGCCTGGCAGTTGTATTGGGTATAGCTTTATTAATTACCGGCGGCCTTGGAGCTTTCAGAAGCAGGAAATTCCGCATTCAGTTTTTATCTGTTGTTGCCGGCGGTTTATTGCTGTTCTCTTCGGGTTGTAAAAAAGCGTACGATTCAACTGATAACAATGAGAAAGTATTTATAAGAATTGTACAGGTTGATAAGGATGGTGGCAAGTCTTACTCAAAAATCATTAACGCGGTTAAAGAATAACTTGTAAAGAAAAATTATTTCAATACCAAGAGGCTGTCTTTTAAAAAAAAGGACAGCCTCTTTCATTTATTCAATGCCTTTTAGGAAAAGGGTAAAATTAAAGGTGGTACGATGCTGTAGTACTTAATTCAACTATTTGAAGCACAACGCAGCTGTTGATTGTATTATGCGAGGAACATGCATAAGAAAGACACCGGCTATGTTTTCTCCAGATTTGTCTTGTACATTGATAAGAGACTTTGTTGGATCCTTATAGCGGGCATTCTGTTTTAGAGGTCTTCTACCATTAAAACGCCATTTTGAATAGCGAATTTGATGACACCAGCCACATTTTTAGCTTTTACTTTTCGCATTACATTGCTTCTGTATTGCTCTACCGTACGTTCAGACAGATGCAAATGGGTGCTGATTTCTTTGGAGTTCATTTGTTTGCATAGCAACCTGACCAGTTCCAACTCTTTTCCCGAAAATTGAATATTAGCTATAATATGTTTGATCGCATAATCGTCGGTTGATGTGGTAAAGCGGTTGACAATATGCAGCCGGGCCTCTTTACAGAAATAATCCCGGCCGCCCATGAGTAAATGGATGGCGTTAATAAATTCATCGTCGTCATCTTTCTTTATAACATAGCCATTGACTCCGCATTTAAGCATTTTTATGATGATATCAGGGGCATAGGAAAGCGAGTAGGCCAGTATTTTGGTTGAAGGAAGTTTGTATTTTAATTGACGTACGAGAGCATCGCCCTGAATGTCAGGCAGGAAAAAATCAATAATGATCAGCTCCGGAGCGTACTGGAGGGCTTCACTCGCAGCAGATGCTCCATCGTGAGCAACATGAAACTGTTTAAATAATGAGCCGGAAATAAGCTTGATGCCGTTGGTAACCATTTTGTGGTTATCTATTACCAAAATCGAATTATACGTCGCAGCTTTTTCGTTCATTGAATTATGCATCTGATTGAGGCTTTCGAATTTGTATTGTTTGAGGGTATACGTTAGCTTAATTGTTTTTGCAGGAGTTTTTTATATACCGGTAATATCGTATGCTGTAATAGCGTATTGCCGGTAAGCGCTTATATGGCTTTGGTAAGTCTTGCTAACAGACGCAATTTTATGGTAAAGATTTATCGGCATAACCAGCTTTTTATTGCTGTACCAAATGTTAACTGTTAGTAAAGGGGGCATGATGGTTTGAGTACTTCTAAATAAGAAATTTTTATTCATTGGTTAACCCGGAGAATTCGCTGAGCAAGTTTGCACTACCCGGTAACTATTGCAGGGCAACTGGTATTACACCGTTCTTTTTATTAGGTATTAACAGCTATGGCATTGGCATTAGCATTATTAAATAGCATACAACAAAGGTAAAAAGTGCTGTAGTTAATGGATTGTATTTATGTGCCTATAAATGGTGGATTTGTTTCATTTAGGTATAACTGAAATAATTATATATCCTGCAGGGCAAAAGAGTGCTCCTACTGCGCTGCAAAATTCGGAAACAGGGACTATCTATAAAAAAGCCCGCCCGGGAAACCGGGCAGGCTTTCTCTATAATCGAAGTGTACGGATTATTGGTTATTCACCACTTTTACAATTTTGGAATAAGTCTTGCTTCCGTTTTGATCAATCTGTGCAATACGGATGTAAGCATTGGTGTTATCCGAAACAGGCTCAGAACCTTTTTTCTGGCAACTGATCGTTCCAACACAAATGCCCATCAGCATCAGTCCGGCAAATATCACTCTTCTTTTGCGTGGTAAACCCATTGCCATGCCCAATGCTAATAGCGCTATAATAATACCCGATGTAGCCAGGGACACACCCGACAGGCTGGCCGAAAATTCATAGCTTAATGCCGTATCCGAAGTGCCATTGAGTGCTTTAGAGTCTGCGGTGCCAATCGTAGTAAAATGAACACCGTCTGTAGATGCTTCTACCTCAAAGCTCTTATTGTTTTTCTCAGATGCGGTGGTCCAGTTTACAAATAGTATACCGCTTCTTACAATAGCAGAGAGGTTGGCGAACTGCACCGGTAAAACAGCCGGATCATTGCTGATACCAAAATTTACGGGGGGAGTAGTAGTAGTAGTGCCGCCGGCTACTGTGCTTAAGTTGCCAATACTCAGTTTACCGGTACGGTTGGTATTGTCAATACCTGTAGCGTCGCGGTTTACACCGGTATAACCATATCCACCGTTTGGCGTATCAGCTATAGCCAAAGGATCGCCCACCTGTTTAGCGCTGTTAGTTAATACTACGGAGTAAGTACCGCTGGCAGCCAGGTTGCTGGTAGCAACCTGGAAGGAGTAAGTGCCATTGGTATTTACCTGTACCGTAGCGATTTAATTACCATTAGGATCTGCGAGGTTTACCCAAAAACCGTTAGCAATATGCGTTCTCCTGAACCTGTTACAGCATCTTGCCCTTTCAGGGCGCCTCTGTTGGTGGAGTTGGGAGTAGTATGGTTAATAGTTCATGGTTAATCGTTGATGGTTCATAGCCGGTGTTCGATATTCAGGTTTAGTGTTCGGAGTCATCAAAAAGCTTTGAACCATTGCTTGCTTAGGTACCTGGCTTGAAACAAAATAGTCACTAAAAAACCGGCATTTAAAACACCACTGTGAGTAATGTCTTAAACGCCGGAGATAAGGTTGATGGTACTGGTTTATTTTTTAATAACGGTAACTGTTTTGGAGTAAGATGTTGTGCCGTCTTTATCTACCTGCGCAATACGGATAAAGTATTTGCCGTCTGCGTCTTTTATTCCTTCATTCGTGCTTTTCGAACAGGAGTACAATATACCAGTTGCCCCGATGCCAATAAGTAAAACTGCAATGGCTCTTTTTTTTCTTACCAGGGTAGAGCCTAATAAAACTACCAGCAAGCCTGCTCCTAAAGTCACGCCGTCTAATGATTTTGTAAATGTATAGCTGATGTTGGTATCGGAGCTGCCGCTTGTAGCCTGGGTGGCCACAGTGCCTATTTTGGTAAATGTTTCTCCATTAGCTGAAGCTTCAATGTTGAAATGGTCGTTATTGGTTTCTTGTATTGTTTGCCAGTTAATGGAAAGCTGGTTATGGTTGATCGTGGCATCTATATTGCCAAAACTTACGGGTAACGCAGTAAGTTGAGATGAAAAACCGTCAAAAAGGAAATAAGCCCCGTTGTTAGCCGGCAGGCTTGTATTGCCAGGTCTGAACTGGCCTAGGGTCAAAAAAGTTTCGCCACCCATAGCAGTGTATTGCAAGGTAACCGGCACCCAGGTATTACGGGACGCGGCGCCATAAACAGACGTGTTGGTTGCAGGTATTAAAACGCGGCCCAGGCCAAAATCGTTCCTGATAGAGGTCCATCGGGGGGTGGTAACATTCTCGGTATTAGCTGCAACCGGTGCTGCTGTGGAAAAAGTAGCACCTAAAAATCCTCGTTCAGATTCAGGTAAGTCGGTATAAACGGCCCCCGAAAGAAAGTTGGTTGCGGGGGTAGATGATCCATATAAGTGAGCCACATAAAATGAAAACGTATATGTAGTACCAGCCACCAGTGGGGTGGAAAGCTGGGTTGTAAAGTATTCCTTGTAGTTACTGTACCCCGCGCTAAAATTGTAAACTTCGGCAAAACCACCGATAAAACCGGTGCCGCTTTGCGCAGTAATACCACCGTAATCAGCGCCTGTGATTGCGTAGCCGCAGTTGAAATAGTCGGGCGTTCCAGCCGTTGCTCCCAACGAATTGGCCCAGGGGGTTGCTCTGTTTAGCTGACTTACATTAGTAGGGCAGGAAGTGTAGGTTTCAAATCCGGGGTTGGAAATAGTTTGTGCATTAGCTGCCTGATAACCCAAAATGGCAGCAAGAAGGATCAGATTGTTTTTACCGAAGCATTTTAAAGACATAAACTGTGTTTGTTTGAGGTGAATAGTATAAAGGAAAGGGCTATGTATTCGTTTTATTTTGAAAATAAGTAGATGATGTACTTCAGTATATAGTTTTTTATAAGCACATAAAACCATGTTTATTTGTTTTAGAAGAAATGCCACATTGGGTTGCTATTTGCTCTATGCTCAATAAGCCCAGCCGGAATTTTAGTTTTAACATAAACGTATTTTATATAATAATTAAAAAGAGCGGCATACTCAAAGAACTAATTTTATTCCCAATTAGGTGACTTACTTGTTCGAAAGGGTATCAAATACTGATGAACTTTTGACGATCCAATGAAGATAAAGAGCACGTTAATAAAACACTTGCTTTAAGGTGCCAGTTAGTTGCTTATTTGTATCAGCCTGGCGCTTGAGGAAATATTCAACGTTCAATATTTAGTTACTATGGTGGGGCGCAGCTGCTCCTTTGCGTGTGTGCCTGCCCGAACGAACCTTATTCCCGCCGAACAGATGTTCATACGGGCGGGCAGGCGGGCGAGAAATGAAAAGCGAATGGCGCATAGTAATTAGATGGATGTTCAATGATAATCATATCCAATAGATTAGCACCAATTTGCCTATTCGTTTCAATATATTGCTTTATTGTTTCAATGGTTTCAAATGTCTACTTTTCGTAAAGAATTCTATTATTTTTGGTTTGAAATCGTACTGTACCGTACAAAACTATATCAACGCCCTTTTATGCGGTAACCAGCTGATCAGCTAGGTGCGGACTATTAGTAATGCTACTTATGATAACGGTTATGTTGTAGTACTGCCGGTAATGTTTGGTGATATTACCGCGATTATTCAACACGGCCAACTGCAGGTAAATTGGACTACGGTTGCTGAAACTAATAATGATCATATTATTATCGAAGCTTCTGCAGATGGCACCAGCTTTGCCCCGGTTCGGGAAATTAAAAGCCAGGCCCAAAATGGGAATTTGGACACGCAACTGCAGTATCGTTTTAATATTGATACGTCTGCCTCTAAAGGGTCAGCAGGCTTAGCTGCAATTCATGGTGTATTGTCTATGAACTATGATCTGTCATCCATCATCATTTCCTGTTGCGGGCATAATGCAGCGGCGATTGTCCAAATTTTCGCTTAAAGCTTTTAGTGAACTGGGAAGCCGAATTGTAGCCGCTCATAATAGCCACTTCGTTCATTTTATACTGGCTTTTTTGTATAAGATCCGTTGCGCGCTTCAGGCGGCGTTGTTCTACAATTTCATAAGGGGTTAAAGGGGTTAAGGTTTTTATTTTACGATAGAGTGAGGCACGGCTCATGTGCAGATGTTTAGCAAGAAACTCCAGGTCGAGCATAGGGTCGGCAATATATTCGTCGATGATGCTATGCAACTGGCTGATAAAGCTTTTTTCGCCGTTGTTTTCTTCGGCATCACGGTTCTGTTTTTCCAGTATCAGGAAGTCTTGTACACGTACACGGTTCTGTAAAGTGCTTACCACCTGGGCTTTCAAATGATCGGGAGAAAATGGCTTTTCGAGATACACATCGGCACCCCAGTGCAGCCCCTGTATTTTATGCTCCAGCTCTGCCTTGGCGGTTAGTAATATAACAGGTATATGGCTCAGGCTTCCGGTTCTTTTTATAAAACCACAAAGCTCAAAGCCATCCATGCCCGGCATGGCCACATCCGAAATTACGATAGATACGTTGCGATCCTTTAAATGCTGAATAGCACCTTCTCCATCGTTGGCGGTAAGTACTTCGAAGTCATTCTCCAACAGGTCGGTTAATAAATCAATCACCAACTCTTCGTCATCCACCACCAATATAGTTTGTTTCATTATTTCAGCATAAAATAATTAGGAAGTAAAATGTTTAGAAATCATATCAACAGCTGTAGTTTTTTCCAGTAATCATATACACTGTTCCGGTTATATACCGCGTAATTGCTTTAGCAACAAGTCTGACTGTTTTTTTAACGGGCTTTTTCGAGCGCAAGGGATCCTACTCTTATTGTTTTCTTTTGTACAAAAAAGTTTTCGTTTTTTTGTTGTCAGAAACCTGCTTTTACAGGTCTGCAGCAGATTCAATGCTCCATATTTATTGAGATCTCCGGTTTGTTCACGAGTATTAAAAATGATCCCTTTGCCTACATGTTTGCGGCGATCATTTGCACTATGTAAACCAAACAAGGCCTGGCATACATTGCTATTGTGTTTAGAGGGCAGGTACCAATAAGGGGCGATCATTTCACTGTTGATTATTCAAATGTAGATATTTGAATTGTAATAATAGGTATATGGCAGGTTTTATTTTGATAAGATGGTTACCTGGAACCTACCTGTCACCTTTTTAATTGCTATAGCGTGTCATTGTGTTGCTTGTGCGTGTCAATTTAATAGTGTGCTTATTTCCGGGAATCAAAACAATTACTTTTGGTTACATAAAGTTTTTATAAGCCATTTCTGATATATATATCTAATGACATCGTGCCCGTTTGATCGTGCGCATATTCTTAAATTTTATAGAAGAAGCTTTTATTTAAAGCGAATCAATCAAACGGATCAGAGTGAACCTGGCAGTTCATAACGATTGTAGTGATAGGGAGATGGTAGCGCCGGTTTAAATAATAAAGTGCCGAAACCTATCATATTATTCAACAGAGCGGCTGACTTTATGTTTTAAAAAAAATTACATACAAGGTTTAAACGAATGAAAACGCTTTACCACGGCTGTCTTAATATTGGCGGTTTGCTGTTCCATCTAAATGTAACCGGATTTCCCGGTTGTTTCCCGCTCATGAGGTCTGTATGCAAATCTTCTACGTTTAACTCCGGGGAATAATATGAGAGAACCGGCGATACTAATAATAGATGATGATAAAGTGCTCGTGGATCTATTAACAGATATCCTGGGCGGTAATTACATAGTGGCATCGGCATTTAACAGCGAGGATGCCTGGGAAGTTTTAAAAAGCATGCCGATTGACCTGATGATCATTGATATTATTCTACCTGATATTGATGGTTTCCAGCTTTGTTCTATGATTAAAGCCAACAACGAATTCGGTCATATACCTATTATCATATTAAGTGCTAAAAGCGACCTGGAAGACAAAGTTTCTGGTTTGCAAAAAGGGGCCGATGTATATATCGAAAAACCTTTTTCACCAGCCTACTTGGACGCCCAGGTATTCAGTATTTTACAAAATCGTTTGAAATTAAAGGAAAGATTTGAAAGGAATAGTGATGCTCCCAATGACGCTGCCTCGACACTTACCGATCAGCAATTCCTGGCCAAGCTGCACCTGTTAATAGAAACACACATAGGCAATACCTTACTAAGCATCGAATTCCTGGCTGAACAGTTGCACATGAGCCGTTCCTCATTGTACCGGAAAATAAGAACCACTTCCAGCTATTCTCCTTATGAAATAATAGAACAGGTAAGGTTGAAAAGGGCTGCTGCTTTAATGCACGAAAGCCGTTACAAGATCAATGAAATATCTATTTTAACAGGCTTTTCATCGCCCTCGCAGTTTACCAAAAGTTTCAAGAGGAAGTTTGGCAAAGCGCCTTTGGGGTACCTGAGAGAGTACCTGAAACGAAAAAGTGAGGGCAATGGGTAGGCAGGTCCATAGTCAAAGGCTGATAATCAATAGTAGGACATAGTGCCAGCTAACTTCTGGGTGATTGTGTGGCTTTCATCAAAAAACTATTGCTGTTTGCGGTTTAATGATCCATATCCGATAACCCACTTTTCATACTCAATCATCTCCAGCCCGTTGCTTCTTAGCGCAACTGGCGGGGGATGGGCAGGCTGGCCGATAGTCAATAAAATGGTACAATACTTTAAGACAACTGCTTTTTATCAGCCATGACCGGATCCGGTAATTTTAAGTTCATTGAGATCTAGCTGTAGCTCCGTTTTGCGGATCTCTTCATCACTGAAGTGTTTTTCTTTTCGCAGCTGAAACAATTCTTTCCGTTGCTGGTTGTATACATCCAGCAGCATGTGATGATAGGCTGCTGTCCCTTCCTGCTCAGCATCTTCATGCGATAGGGATTGCAGTCGTTTATCGATGTTTCTTACCTGGTCTTCCAGGTTGGTTTTATAAAAACCAATCAGCTTGTTATCCTGTATAGCTTGGGCATATTTGTCTGATAAAAGTTTTAAAGCGGCTCTGTCCAGTCTTATTTGTATACCAGCCTGCTGCTCTTCTTCCGATGCGAATGTATCGATCTCCTTCAACCTGATTAGCTTGATGATAAAGGGCAATGTAAGCCCCTGGAAAACAAGGGTCACAAATATGACCACAAATGTTATAAAAATAATGAGATTCCGCTGAGGGAATGCAGTTCCATCAGTCATTAGTAACGGTATGGATAAGGCAGTGGCCAGGGATACCACACCACGCATACCTGCCCAGCTAATCACCAGCGGTCCTTTCCAGCCGGGCGATGGGTCTTTACGAACTTTGGCGCTCAACCATCTCGGCAGGTGAGCTGCAGGGTATACCCAAAGAAAACGTAAAGCTATGGTAATCGCACTGATCAGTAATCCGTACTTTATACCATCCGCCACTGAGTAAGCTCCCAAACCTTCAACAATATCAGGTAAAGCCAGGCCGATCAATACAAATACCAGGGTATTCATTACAAAGATCAGGGTGGTCCATACTCCCAGCATATTTAACCGCGTACTCCCGGTTTTAAAAACCTCGTGCGAACGGTACGACATAAACAACCCGCCGCTTACTACGGCCATTACACCCGAAAAATGAAATTGCTCTGCTGCCAGGAACAAGAGGTAGGGCGTCATAACGGTTAATGCTGCGTCAATAGCCGGCGTAGTGGGCAGGAAGCGATGGATCACATACATCACATGCGCCCCGGCCAGACCCACAACAATACCCATACCCGCTACCAAAAAGAATTGCCCGGAAGCTTCCTGCATAGAAAAGGAGCCGGTAAGTACCGCCACCAGCGCAAATTTGAATACGATCAGTGACGAAGCATCATTTACCAGGCTTTCCCCGTCCAGTATCGTTAAAAGCCTTTTGGGCACGCTCATGCCTTTCAACACAGTTGCAGCCGCTACTGCGTCAGGAGGAGAAACGATGCCGCCTAATAAAAAGCCCAGTGCCAGGGTGAAACCGGGGATCATAGATGAAGAGGTATAAGCTATAACGGTAGAAGTAAAAAATACCAGGCCGAACGCCAGTAAAGCGATAGGGCGTTTCCACTTCCAGAAATCGTTCCAGGAAGTGTACCAGGCAGCTTCGTATAAAAGCGGGGGCAAAAATATCAGGAATATCAGGTCCGGATTGAGATGTAAACGGGGCATGCCAGGTATAAATGCAATACCGAGTCCGGCAATTACAAGGAATATGGGGTAGGCAATTTTGATGCGCCTTGCCAGTAATACCAAAAGCATTACCGCGAATAAAAGACCCAGGATAAGGAGTAGGTTGTGATGCATATTATTTTTTGACAGTTAGTTTTTAGAAATAAGGGCGGCAAACATTTTACCGCCATATACGGATTGACGTTCGCCGATTTTTTCGATATAAGTATAACCCAAATCTGCGAAGAGCTGCTTTAATGCGGTAAATGGTATAGGGTAGGGCTCCCATTGGTTGGCCTGGCAGTGGTCGTATTCAATTATCAGGAACTGTGCGCCATTGTTAATATGCTGTTCCAGTTTTTTGATCAAAGCTTTTTTATCCTTCACAAAATGCAAGGCGTTAGCCATGAGTATGCCATCGAAAGAGTCTTCAGTCAAGTGGTCTGCTACAAAATCTGCCTTCTTAAATTGCACGGAAACTGCATTACCCATAATGGCTGGCAAATATTGCTGATTAATATCTATAGCCGTAATGGCACTTTGCGCGGGAAGCAGATCTGCAAGGGCTTCTGTAAAAAGCCCGGTGCCGCAACCCAGGTCGGCCCAGTGCTGCGGAAGATCATTGTTGTCAATGCCTTTACTAATTAATGTGACGGCCTCTGATTTTGTCATGATATACAATAATAGTTGTTCGGCTGGAAATGCTAAACTTACAATATAAATTAATGTTGTTGCAGACTTATAACAAAACGCGTAAGAAGGGGCCATAATTCTGTTTTTCTTTTTTGGCGGCGCCGTAATAATCTAAGTTGGCGGCGGCTCCAATAGCAAATTGCTTATAAGATATACCCAGTCTTCCAAAATATTGACTGCGCGAATGATCTCCATGCTTAAGGTCGTATATGAAAAGCCCTTGCAACCTGCTGTATAAGCGCCAGTTTTTATTTTTTGATACCGATGGGAAATATTCAGCAACCAAAACGTTGTTCGTATTTGTATTTTTATTGATACTGATAGCCGGGTTAACAATGAGTGCCCATGACGGTTTACGCCAGCCAAATTGAAAGCCTAAACTAGGTATCCATCCAAGTCCGGCAACATTAGCTGCTGATGGTCCTACTCCTATATTTTTGGTAAGCTTGTAACTGATAATATTTACAGATACAAAATCATTGGCTACAGCGTTACTGTTCCTATATTCTGTAGCATAGTTGGTAACAGAAATAAACCTCAGCTTATTATTAGTGAGCGGTATATCTCTTGCTACAATTGCCTGAAAGTAAAAACGATCTGAGCCAGGAACAAATTCGATTGGGATACCTGGTGGCGCCGGTGGAGGCGGCACAGGTTGTTCCTGCTGAGTCTGAGCCTGCATATGAATGATCCCTCCCTGGATCATTAAAAGAATAAATAGCAGTTTTCGCATTCAACTAAATGTTTGAGTTAAATTTTAATTGGGTGGTGTGTTCACATGTTAGCTGAAGAGACGCAAAGAGGCTCCAATGTCCTTTCCGGCATAGGGCGGGAAAACGTCCAGTTCCAGGTCCGGATTGCCCACCAGCATCGCTTTTGTATTGCTCAGCGCATCAAAGCCGGCCTTGCCATAATACTTACCCATACCTGCGTAACCCACACCTCCGAAAGGCAGGCTGTCGATCCAGCAGTGCAAGTTGGTTTGATTAATGCAGCCTCCTCCAAAAGAAACGGTATTAAGGAAGTAGTCGATGTTAGATTGGTTTTTACTGAAGATATAAGCTGCCAGTGATTTTGGTTTTCTTTTGATAATGTCACAGATCTCTTTAAGGTTTTTATAAACCAGCACCGGAAGAACAGGTCCGAAAACCTCCTGTTGCAAAGCGGGATCGTCCCAGCTGCTTGGGTACAAAACAGTAGGCGCTACGTACCTTGCTTCTACATCGTACCTGCCACCAATTACCACTTTTTCGGGGATGATATAGGATGCCACCCTTTCCGCATCATGCTTACTGATCATTCTTGCCAAATCAGGGCTTTGTTGCGGATCGTCTCCATACATTTTTTTGATCGAAGCTTTGAGCTTGTCAATAAATATTTCCGCAACTGATTCGTGAACATACACATAACCAGGTGCAATACACCATTGACCCGATATAGCATTGTGCCCCCAGGCGATCCTGTCTACAGCTATATCCAGGTTGGCGGTTTCATCAACAATGGTTGGATTTTGTCCTCCCAGTTCAAGAATCACCGGAGTCAGGTGTTCGGCTGCAGCACGCATCACTACCTTGCCTACGTTGGAGCTACCAGTAAAGAATATAAAATCAAATGGTAGTTGCAGCAGTTCCGTAATTTCTTCCCTGCCGCCGGTCACTACCGTGGCCGACTCAGGTGCAAAATATTTAGGGATCAACTCCTCAAATAAAGCTGCAACAGTCGGTGTGGTATTTGCAGGTTTTAGTATAACAGGATTGCCAGCTGCCAATGCAGCAATGGCAGGATCAAGCAATAACAGAACAGGTGCATTAAACGGACCTATTACCAATGTTACCCCATAAGGTTCTTTATAAATGATACCTTTATTTCCCGTGTCTTCAAGTCCTTTAGGAATTTCAACGCGTTCTGGTTTTATTAAGCTAGCCAGGTTTTCCTTATAATACTTTATAACGCCGAGGGGAACTGTAATTTCAAATAGCTGTTCAAATGGAGGCTTCCCGAAGTCCTTGTGCAATGCTTTACAAAAGGCTTCCTGGTTTTCAGTAAGAAACCGTTCCATACGATCGAGCTGATCCATCCGCCACTCGTATGTTTTCGTAATATCGGTATAGAAATGGGCTCTTTGAATTTCCAGTATATGTTGATATTTATTCATGATTGAAGATTATCATTGTTATTGAATGGATCGTTTCTTATTGATAGTTCCCTTTCTGTGAGCAATGCAATTTGGTGCAAGTTTTCTCCGGCTGACCAATTAATGCGACTGGCCGATATCCAGACGGTCGAATTTTCCATCTGCATTTAAGTGAAACTTGAAAAATACCTTGAATGTGCCCCATTGACCAGCTTTGAAATTGCCGTATATATCTTTTCCCTCATTTTCTACCTTATCAATCGTTAAAAACTTTTCAGTTCCTAACGCTTTTCCAAAAAAGCTTTTGAAGTCTACTTTGTTCCCGTCATCGGTCATTTCAGGATTTGCAGTGAAGAATGTATACCAGCTTTTATCGCCGGCATCCAATGCTTCTATAGCTTGTTTTACTTTTTCGTTGGTGATCTTTGAAAAATCCATAGTGATTTTTTTTTTAGATGATTTGTGGGATGTTGTGGGAGTTGAACCCTTTTTGCTCTGCCCGCAGGCAGGGAGCGAAAGGCTTAATATCAGTAAAGTGGCGATGTACAGAATTTTCATATCGCATATTTTAACAAGGCATACTGGTAACTTGTTATGCCTTTTTTAAAGGATGTTGCAGATAGATGATAACCAGGTTTAGTAACAGGAAGGGAAGTTCTACTACCACGCCTTTGAAATCTTTATCCAACAGGTGGAAACAGATAATGAGTAGTATGCCTGCGGCCATTAAGAAGTTACCCCATACAAATGTTTTGGGAAAGAGTATCAGCAGTGCTGCGATCATCGTAACAACTCCGTTGATCATCACGCCCGATTTGTTAAATCCCCATTTGCCGAACATATCCAGCATTTCCGGCTTCCCCGAGAACATTGCATAGCCCTGCTTAAGTCCCATGAAAACAGCAACAAGGATCAGGACTGCATTGATGATTTTTAGTACCATAGTTTTAGTTAAATGATGAAAAAGATAACTGAAAGCGGATGAGGCTTTCAATTATCTTTTCGAGGTTGTGATGAATTATCTTGTGGTGTAACCGCCATTTGCGAAAATAGTTTGACCGGTTATCCACCAGCCATCCGTTACCAGGAACTCAACCAACGGTGCGATGTCTTTGATATCGGTAAGTCCGCCTAAAGCTGCAGCCGATTTGTGATAAGCTACCGCGTCGTCATTTTCCTGTCCATAAAAGAAAGGCGTATCCATTGGGCCAGGTGCAACGGCCGTAACCGAAATGCCGCGACCACCAAACTCTTTGGAAGCTGCTCTTGTGAAATGTTCAACTGGTGCTTTCATACCGGCATACGTAGAATACAGCCCTGTATAAGCAGCAAGAAGAGACGTTACAATAGTGCAGATCTTACCATTGTCGTTCAGCCTTTTGCCGGCTTCCTGTATAAAGAAGTAGGCCACCTTGGAGTTGATATCGCTCATGCTGTCATACTCGGCCTCTGTGGTATCTCCGAAAGGTTTTTTAAGTACTTTACCCACTGTATTAATCGCAATATCAACACCGCCGAATTTAGCAACCGCCTCATCAAATAGTTTGGCAATGTTTTCTATCTTAGTCAAATCGGCCTGCACCAGGATGGCTTCCGCACCCGCTGCCTGTACTTCCTTTAAAGTTTGCTCCGACTCAGCTTTAGAGCTTTCACTGTTGTAATGGATAACCAGTTTTGCGCCTTTTGCTGCAAAATCTTTACTTAACAATCCGCCCAGGTTTTTGCCCCCTCCGGCTATAACCACTACTTTACCTTTTGCATCGTTTCTTGCCATGATTTTTTAATTTAATTTTTAAGTGAATGTTTCACAAAGGTCCGCGCTGCTAACGGGTGGACTATGGTGAACTTTTCGGTTTTTTTATGATTCAGAATATTCTGCTGGTGGTTCTTTCTAAATGTTCCAGGGGTATAACCTGTCCAATTAGGGAAAAATTTAGAAAAGTCAGAGGGGGCGTACCTAAGTGTTAATGCAATTCCGGCAATAGACAAATTGGTATATATAGTGAATGCTGTTGTCTGGTTGACAATCTTTGCATGATAAAAATAACCGGGGTGGTGTCCGTTTCCTTTTTCAATGGTATCGGTTAAATGCTGGTGCGAAATAGTACGCTCCCGTGCAATTGCACCACCTTGACTTTCAATTGTAATATAATTATCCCGGGTTCTCATCCTTTACATTTGTTCAACTGTTTTGCTAACAAGGCAGCATCTTACCCATGGTTGGGGCGAGCATTTATTCTTTCCTGTCTTAAAGCAATTTTAATCACGCTTTCACCAGCTTGTACAATATTTAAAGACAGGCAAATGGATGGAAGCGTTTATCTATTAAAGTTGAATAAAAACAAATGAAACTAATTTACTATGCGTTCCAATTTATTTGTTATTTGTATCATATGTTTTACAGGAGATGGATAGCTCCAAAATTTGTTTTCACGTCTCATTTTTTGAACCGGTTAGTATAGCCGCAGATTTTGCACTAAATTTGAATAATCTAACTAGTCCTAAAAATTATAGAACCTATTCATGGCTGCTTTTTTCAAATCCGTGTCTCTCTTTAAAGGACGTATGTTAATAGTGGCAGGAGTCACCTTTTGGTTACTGAACTTAAATCCGGCTAAGGGACAGTTGAATATGTTTACTAATTTCGACATTACCAACGGGCTTAGTAATAACACTACCTTCTGTGTAGCGCAGGGTAAAAAAGGATTTATATGGATGGGGACTGCGGATGGCCTGAACCGCTTCGACGGAAAGGATTTTAAAGTGTTTCGTAATTTTTCCGATAAAGCAGGGGTTGCGGGTACGCTCTATGTGTGGGATTTATTGGTTCATAGTAGCGGATCGTTATGGTTATCTACTAATAAAGGAATCTTTGTTTTTAATGATACTACTGAGCAGCTACTACAGGTAAAAAATGTGCCTTTTGGTACTGTATACGGTATGGCGGAAGATCCTGCCGGAAAGGTTTGGCTCTCGCTTCGTAATGATATGTATGAATGTGACCCGGTAAGCCGTGAGGCAAAAAGATATGCCAATCCCGAACAGCGCCTGTACACCGATGTTATTGTTACCAGTAACAGGCAGATGTGGGTAGGTACGGAGAGTGGCGAGCTCGGACTATGGCTGCCTGCTCAACGGCGTTTTATTTTCTACCCGGTAAACACTGATTTGCAGCCTGCCAGTACAAGGCGGGTATTTAAAATATTTGAAAAAGAAGATGGTAGATTATGGGTGGGTGCTATGCAGGGAGTCAGGGCATTCGACGTGCAAACGCATAAGGTTACGCAGTTGCAGATAGGTGTTGATCTCTCGGCAGATGTAACCGTTCGGGATTTTGTTAAGGTGAATGCTAATGAAATTTGGATGGCTACCAAAAAGGGCATCTATATATTAGATAGTTCGGGGAGGGTCAGGGAGAAGATAGAAGAAAGCAGGCAAAGCGGGGGCTCACTTGCGGCAAACGACGTGCAGGGTCTCTTAAGGGATACCGAAGGTGGTATTTGGTGCGCCACCTATTATAGTGGAATTAGTTATTATGCACCGGTAAGCAGCGCTTTCGAAATTTATACGCAAGGTGCAAATACCAGCAATGGTATAAGCGGGAAAACCTTTACCAATGTTATCGAAGATCTTAAAGGCAATATATGGATAGCCGGCGATAACGGTCTTAACAGGTTTAATATAGCCAGTAGGCAGTTTGTAACCTATTCTCCACAGAGTAAAAAAGGGCGACTTTCCGGTCCCGATTTGCTGGGGCTGGGCTGTGATGGTAACCAGCTATGGATAGGCGCCTGGCGATATGGAGTAGATGTAATGGATATTGACAAAGAGACCATAGTATCGCGTTTTACAGAAGGGAGCGGGAAGTATGATCTGAAAAGCAATCGTATCATGTCTATTTACGCAGATGCCGACAGCCAAACGGTTTGGATAGGAGCAACAGACGGAATATCCCGGTATAATAAAAAAAACAGGCAATTTACAACGGCGGCTTTTTTTCCACAGCGCACCCCTTACAACGCTATTGCACAAACAGCCGATGGTACCGTTTGGGGATTATGCCATGGCTTGTTTTTTTATAATGCCCGGAAAAAAATACAGGGGGAATTGAAGGTAATGGTAAACGGGGAGAATATTTTACCTACAGGTATTAATTCGGCTTTGCTGATAGCAAAAGACAGCAGCCTTTGGTTGGGCACCGGCAATGGCCTGATACGGGCAACTCCGGGGAGTACACAGGTTCGTATCTATTCCACCCGGCATGGACTGCCTTCTAATATTGTTACCGGTATTGCAGAGGATAATGATGGTGGACTTTGGGTAACTACAACTGGTGGGGTGGTGTTTTTTAATCCTGCATCTCAAACGGTTACCAATTATCACCAGATGAAAGGTTTCTTCGGAAGCCAGTTTTCTTATGTTACTTCTTATAAGGCGCGAAACGGAGATGTTTACATCGCTACCCAGGGTAGTTTGATAAGAGTTAAACCCGGTATGATACGCCAGGCAAATTTTACACCTCCTGTTTACATCACCGGTATTTCAATGCAAAATAAACCTTTGGCGATTGATAAGGAAAACGGTCCGTTAAAACGTTCTGCTACGATCGCAAGGGATATTACTTTTAGCTATCGTCAATCTTCTTTTGATATCAATTTTGCCGCCCTTACTTATGCAGCCCCGGAGGGGGTGCAGTATGCTTATATGATGGAAGGTCTGGACAAGAACTGGCATTATATAAAAAGAAAAGACAACGTAAGCTTTACCGGCTTACCTCCCGGTAACTATGTCTTTAGAGTTAAATCTACCAACAGCCGCGGCATCTGGCAGCAAAATGAGCGGGCTTTGAGAGTTACCATACTTGGCCCGTTTTATACAACCATTTGGGCTTATTTAATGTACACCCTGGTGTTGGCTGTTTTAGTGTTGCTGTCATTCAGGTATTATAAAAAGCGACTAGCTGAAAAACAAAAGCGGGCCACGCAGTTATATGAAATTCAAAAAGAGAAAGAGATTTATGCATCGAAAACAGAATTTTTTACGCATGTAATACATGAGATAAGAGCCCCGGTAACTTTGCTGAAAGCGCCTTTAGAGATGGCTAAAAATGATAGTAAAGACCTTCCGCGCACCCAAAAATACCTGACGATTATGGAGGAAGGTGTGCAACGGGCGATACAATTAATTAACCAGTTGCTTACATTGAAGAAAACGGAAAGCGCTCAGATGCAGTTGCAATTGGAGCAGGTGGAGCTGATGCCATTGCTCGAATCCATTTATTTTATTTTTGATCCGCTTATTAAAGAAAAACAGGTCGATTTCAGATCGCAGGTAAACCAAAACCTGGCACATGTATATGCCGACAGGGAGGCGCTCACAAAAATTATCACCAACCTCATAGATAACGCCATTAAATATGGTGAAGGCAAAGTAATCCTATCTGCTTCGCCTGAGGTAAACAGCAAAGCCGTTCAAATTTTAGTAGCTAGCAACGGACCATTAATTGCCGTAGAAGATCGGGAAAAAGTATTTGAAACCTTTACCCGTTTAAAGCAAAATAAGAATCAGCCTGGAACCGGTATTGGCCTGGCCCTGTCCCGTTCACTAGCCCAGCTCCACCAGGGAACCTTACAATTAAAAGTGATGGATGGGCTCAACGTATTTGTTTTAAGCCTGCCTGGCCAACCTGAAGAAAAATAATTAAAATTATTAGTTATACCAGGCTTTTGATACAAATTGGCTAAAAATTGGCATTGTGAAGAAATGCTTTTTATTGATGTATGGTGAACTTAGCATCAAAGCTTTTACATCCCTTTATTTATAAAATACAAAATAACTATAACCCCGGCAGCGTTGCATTGGAATATTTAAATTAAAAGTTTATTGGAGTTTAGGTTAGATTAGATAAGGCCCCTGGTATCCACCCGGGGCTATTTTTTATGAACAATTGATTTGTATTCTGTAAAGATTTAAATATGAACAATGGTCGGTAACAAAAAGCAAGGTAATAAAGCCTTGCTTTTTTGCAGATTTAAAGACGCGTTCAATTAGTTGAAAATGCTGCCTCCCAAATTATGCCGCTGATATCAGTTAGGCGGATAGCATACTTTTGGCGCCTGTTTAAACCTTCTATGGGCATTGACATATCTGCTTTTGCTCCCAGTGGTATTTCTAAGCTGTGTTTTCCGGGTTTGATTTTGGCGATATAGTGATTACGGATATTTTCTTGTGGGAATTGTGATAGGTTCTTTTGTCCTAATGATAGTACAGTGGCTCCATTCTCATTTAGCACTGCAATTTCAATAAGAAAAGAGCCATACACGTCAGCTCCTTCTGTCCTGAACAGTTGAAAATGCAGCTCCCCGGCATCATATCGGATATCAGAGATTTCCACCTTTGGCTGAACCGATTTGTTATGCAGTTTGCCCCAGACACCGCCATGGAAATACTGGTTCGTAAATAAGGTAATTGCTGCTATAAGCATGGAGGAGATCAAAACCAGCTGACGCTGATTTTTGAAGGGAAATGGCCCTGATCCTATCATGGAAAACCATTTTATCCGGCTTACCGGGTGATCGTTTTTTACGAGGTAATGGTCTATAGAAAATATACTGCTGCCGCTTAAGAAAATGGTAAAACCTCCGGCAATACCCAGCACACCTATTTGCCATTCATCCAGGCAAGTAGTACCCAACCAGCCCGATCCCAGAAGTATGCCCATTGCCAGGAGCATAACACCCAGGCTCATGAGGCGCGTAAAGAGTCCAAGTATCATCAATAATCCAACAATCGCTTCCACGATAGTAAATGCCACCATAGAAGCGTGCAATGAGTCGGGGTGGGACACCAGGTATTCAATAATGGGTTTAATACCTAAGGCGTTTGGCAGAAAATGATTGAATTTTTCTCCGATATAGCCAGCTTCGCCAGGGATCAATTTGTTTTCAAGTACCAATCGTCTCCAAAATGCTGAAAAGTACGTCCAGCCGATAACCCATCGCAGGGCTAATGCAAACAGTCTGGCGTTGCATGCCGGAGCTTCCTTATAATTTAATTTCATTTATTATATTTTATTAAACGTAAAAAAGATAAAGTGCTGTTAGTATACATTACACTATATCCAGCTTTAAACGTTTATACAAAATATAGAAGGGCGGGTTATTAGCCCTGAAATAGATAGAATGTAGGGAGAGGCAGGCGGGGGCAGCCTTGTCGTTAGTTTGGCATACGAGAGGATTAGAAAGAAATTTTCTGCCTACCTGGATCTTTTGTTCAACGGTAATCCTTTGCCGGCCCAGGTGGCTGTACTGGCATTGCTGTGCAGAAGTGGTAGTTTTAGCCTTATTAAGCGGCTTCGCGTAATCTAAACCTGCAACTGAGACCCACGCCTCTTTCACCGTACAAGGCGCCAATGCAAATACGATCAGCCAAAGCATGGACAGCTGTTGGAATTTGCTGATATGGCGGATTAATTTTTGCAAGGTTTCAAATATAATGATCTTAATGTACCAGGCCCGTTCGCAATTTTTAAAACAAGGTTAAAACTAAAAAGGCATGATTGATAGTGGCTGCTATTCATTATTCGTTAAGCCATTGCCACCTGTTCGCCCAATCCATAAGGATGGCATTTCTCCATTTGGAAAGGGTTTTGCCTCCCTGGAGTTTTCCAAAATAAAGGTTGCTGTCAGGTTTGTCTGAGTACCAGTTGGAACCCAGCGGGTAGTCCGCTGTTCCCTTCTTTCCTGGCCACAGATTATCCACAACTATCTCTCCTTTTTTACCATTCAGCTCTTTGATTTCAGAAGTAAAAGTATATTGGAGCGTTTCCGCCTTTTTGGGAATATATCTTAACGAAAACACCCCGTTACCTATATAGTATCCTGGCCATTTCTGAATATTATTTCCGTACGGAACTTCCATCCAGAAATAGATAGAATCTTTAACCGCTTTTGCATCGGGTACAGTAAACCTGAATTCGAGTATCGAACAATAGGCTACGGTATCCTTCACAGTGGTTGTGCGCTCCAGTATCGTTCGTGGGCTATAGCTGATTTTGGTAAAGCTGCCTCCCCAACTTTCGCGGGTAGGGTTTTTAGGGTTGCCATCCATCATATAAAGTAAAGATGGGGTGTCGCCCATTTTGATCTCGCCCTTGTAGTAATTTATGAAATCTTTACCCATAGAGCTTTTGCCTTGTATATATTTGTTATAATAACCAGAGGTAGTTACGCTATCGGGTTCGTTGCTATGAGAAAAGAAACCGTAGTAGCTGGAGTTGTTCTCAATAAACCATAGGTTAGGGAAGTTAGCTGCTATATAAGCGTAAGCATTGGCGCTCCATTTTTTGTTTGGGCCGCCGATCCAGTAAACACGGATTTTGCTTTGAATATGCGGAGCATCATGCAGGGCCTGTGCTACATCTTCCAATCCACCCCAAACCAATATCCACAAAGGTTCCTTATTTTTTTTCAGGGCGCATTTAATGATCCAGTCAGAGCCTTCGGTTGCTTTGTCGTAACCTTTGAACGGAGCAGCGCCTTTTCTTCCCTGTTTGGTAATAGATCTGAGGAATTGAGGAGTTGCCATGCCTTTTTGGTGATTCAGCAATTTGGGCAGATCCTTTTCATAGAGATCAATGGTCTTTAAAATTTCTTCTTTACTACCTTCCCCAAAAGACGGGGAAGATACCAGGCCTTCTAACCTGAACTTTTCGCTGTACATGAGCAGGTGTATCAGCGACTGGTTGTCGTCAGGGTCTGTGCCTCCTATATCTGAGCTGATCAATATACGTGGTTTAAGGGGTGTTGGCTGCTGGCCGAACACCGCATTCGCTACTAAAAGAAAAAGAGCACCGTAAAAAAGCTTACAATTCATATCAGTGGGTTATTGTTGCAATCGGTTACAAGATATCTTTTTTTTATCAAATGCCGTGTGCTTTTAGGTTGCATCTGTTACTGTTGGCTGGCCGCAGGTATTGGGCATAGATATTGCGTAGCGTTAATTAAAACAAGGCGTATGAATGTGAAACGTATTTTCGGAACCGTGCTTACCGTTTTAGGTATTATAGGTCTTATTTACACGGGTTACCAGGTGATCAATAAAAGTACAGGATATGTTACATTGATTGTAGTGGGCGTTATTGGGCTCATTTTTTTCTTTTCCGGTATTGGGTTGGTAAAGAATACCAAAGATGAAGCTTGACCAGAATAGCAGTGTTTTCGAAAATAAAAAGTGACTGTCTCAAATCATGAGGCAGCCACTTTTTATTTTATAGCCAGGTTATATAGCCGGTTCCTGCTGGCTTAAGCAGTGAAAGCTTCCCAACCCCCAAATGATCTCTGTAGAATCAATACCTATAACCGTTCTGTCTTTAAAATGCTCCTGTATAATTTTTAAAGCAGCATCGTCCTTACTGCAGCGGTAAGTAGGTACGATTACCGATTGATTGGCAATATAAAAATTAGCGTACGACGCGGGTAGTCTCTGGTCGTCAAAAATGACTGCATCAGGCATCGGCAGTTCAATAATGTTGAGTTGTTTGCCGTTTAATAAACGCATTTGCTGTAATTGCTTCAGGTTGTTCTGCAGCAATTCATAGTTTTCATCGCTTTTGTTTTCTTCGATAACCGTAAGAACCGTGTCTTCGTTTACAAAACGAACGGTATCGTCAATATGCCCATCTGTGTCATCGCCCACAATACCATCTTCTACCCATAGCACTTGTTCTGCTCCATAGTAATTGTATAAGTATTCTTCTATTTGTTGCTGATTCAGATGGGGATTCCTGTTTTCGTTGAGCAGGCAGGCCGTAGAAGTAAGTATAGTGCCATTGCCATTAAATTCGACAGAACCGCCTTCCATAACAATGCCAGGGTTAAAAACGGGCAGCCCGAATTGTTGGGCAATCTTTGTGGGCACCACATCATCCAGGTCATAGGGAGGATATTTATCACCCCAGGCGTTATATCCCCAGTCAACCACCACTTTCTTGTGCTGGCTAGCTTTAGGGTTAATCAGAAATGCCGGACCGTGATCACGACACCAGGCATCGTTAGTTTCATTAAAATAGAACTCGACTTTGGTAAGATCCACACTTTGTTTTTGCAAATGCTTTAATGCGAAAGACTTCATTTTTTCGTCTGTAACATTAATACGAACCAGTTCATGTTTCGCCAATTCTTTAATGAAGTGGGCATAGTAAGGGTAGATGGTATTGAGCTTACCGGGCCAGGATGCTTCTTTATGAGGCCAGCTTAACCAGGTAGCTTCATGTGGGTGCCATTCGGCCGGGAAAAAATAGCCGAGTTGTTTAGGGGTAAGCCCGGAAGTATAAAAATCAGTAAGTCCGGATGTTAGAGCGTCCGGATGTCCGGAAGTATTTGAGGTCATTTTATTTTAGTGAATTTTGTAAAGTGCCGGTTTTTGAACTGATCGGTTGTTAGTCTCCGTCAATATAACGTTTGGTAATGGGCTGATAGCTGTCAATTCTCCTGTCTCTGAGAAATGGCCAGTGCATCCGGAAATTGTCCGCTTCCTTCAGGTCTAATTCAACTACTTCGGTCTCTTCATTATCGTGTGAAGCAAGGTAAATTAGTTTACCCTGTCCGTTGGTGGCAAAGCTGCCTCCCCAGAATTTCATGGCGCCATTTTGCTCAAAACCAACACGGTTCACGCTTACTACAGGGATTCCGTTGGCCACGGCATGACTGCGCTGAATCGTTTGCCAGGCATTGTACTGGTCTTTATTCGTTTCTTCGTCTTGGTCAGTGGCCCAGCCAATAGCGGTAGGGTAAAATAAGATTTCAGCACCCATCAGGGCGGTAATACGGGCCGCTTCAGGGTACCATTGATCCCAGCAGATCAGTATACCAATGTTTGCGAATTTCGTTTTAAATGTTTTGTAGCCCAGGTCGCCCGGCGTAAAATAGAACTTTTCGTAATAAGCCGGATCGTCAGGAATATGCATTTTGCGATACTTGCCCAGGTAGCTGCCATCTGCATCTAATACAGCTGTTGTATTGTGGTAAAGACCTTCCGCTCTTTTTTCAAAAAGGGAAGCGATGATCACAACGCCCAGCTCTTTCGCTAATGCTCCCAGTACTTCTGTGGAAGGTCCGGGAATCGATTCTGCCAGAGAGAAATTATTATAGTCTTCTACATCACAGAAGTATAAAGAAGTAAACAGTTCCTGCAGGCATACGATTTGTGCGCCTTTTGCAGCGGCTTCCTTTGTTTTTTCGATGGCTTTGTTCAGGTTTTCCTGCTTGTCAGCAGTACAGCTCATCTGAACCATGCCTATTTTTACTTTTGCCATAAAATAAATTTTGTCTCAAGCACCGCTTAAGAAGGTGCAAAGGTACTTCAAAATGACTGAAGGAATGATGCTTATAGTCATTAAAAATGCGGAACCTTCCGGCTCCGCATTCATTTATTTTTTGCTGATTTTTTATCTCAGCCGATCCAGGTTTTTAATCAGTTTCTGGTCTTTTCGTATGCCTTGTATGGCAAAGAGAAAGCCCGCTACAATTAATAGTGTCAGTAAGGCTGTTATTGCTATGTTACCAGCCGAAAAATTCTGGCTATAGATCCAATATACCGCAATTAATCCTAAAGAGGCTACCAGCCCTAAAAGGCTCAATTGGATCTGTTTTTTCCTGTCTTTAAAGAGGAATATAGTTATAGCAGATAAACCAAGTACCAAAACCGTTAATAATATCAGATAGATATTGTCGGTTGCTGTAAGTTCAGGACCTTCTACGCCGGTAGTTCCGGGCGTCACAACGCCGCTGTAAAAAGGAAACTTGAAAGTCAGCCCGCTACTGATAGCAGAAAGCAATAACCACAGTGTTTGTTTTCTTTGAATCATTTTTATAAGTTGAAATGTTAACCAGTTGATAAGTTGACATGGAGTAAACCTTGTTAACCCTGCAAGCCGCCAGGCAGGCTATCAACTTTTCAACGCTGAACTACTTATCCTAACTCCGGATATAGCGGGAACTGCCCCATGAAGGCTTTTACCTCCTCTCTTACATCGCCGATCAGTTTTTCGTCATCAGCGTTGGTAAGCACCCTGTCTACCAGGTCTACTACCTGTATCACGTGATCTTCTTTTAAACCCCGGGTGGTTACCGCCGGAACACCAATCCTGATGCCTGATGTAACAAATGGTGATTTGTCATCAAAAGGAACAGCGTTCTTATTCAGTGTTATAAAAGCTTTGTCTAAGGTTTCCTGCGCTTTTTTACCGGTGATGTTTTTATTACGAAGGTCGATCAGCATCAGGTGGTTGTCGGTACCACCGCTGATCAGGTTGTAATCTTTTGCTACAAATGCTTTAGCCATTGCCTGGGCATTAGCTACAATCTGCTTAGCATAATCGGTAAAGCTGTCATCAAGAATTTCACCAAACGCTACTGCTTTGGCTGCAATGATATGCTCTAACGGGCCTCCCTGTATACCGGGGAATACTGCCAGGTCTAATAATTGAGTGATGGTCCGTGTATTTCCTTTCGGATCTTTAATACCCCATGGATTTTCAAAGTCGTGACGCACCATGATAACACCACCACGTGGACCACGCAATGTTTTATGGGTAGTACTGGTTACAATATGGCAATGATCAAACGGATCATTCAATAAGCCTTTGGCAATTAAGCCTGCAGGGTGCGCGATATCGGCTAAAACAATGGCTCCAATTTTATCGGCAACCGTGCGAATACGTGCATAATCCCAGTCGCGGCTATACGCAGAGGCACCACAAATGATCATTTTAGGCTTTTCGGCCAATGCTTTTTGCTCCAGATCCTCGTATTCTACTAATCCTGTCTCTCTGTTTACTCCATAAGAAATAACCTTATAATGCTTACCGCTAAAATTAGCCGGGCTGCCATGGGTAAGGTGTCCGCCCATGCTCAGGTCCAGGCCCATAATAGTATCGCCTGGCTTTAAAACCGCCTGAAATATGGCTGCATTGGCCTGCGCGCCACTGTGTGGTTGTACGTTTGCCCAGCTTAAATTAAATATTTCCTTCAGTCTGTCAATGGCAAGATTCTCAATTTCATCTACTACTTCGCAACCACCATAATACCTGCGCCCGGGATAACCTTCTGCATATTTATTGGCGGGTACGCTGCCCATTGCCTGTAATACCTGGTAAGACACAAAGTTTTCTGACGCAATCAACTCAATGTCGTTGCGCTGGCGCTCTAATTCTTTATTGAGCAGTTCAAAGAGGATAGTATCATTTTGCATGGCGCAAAATTAAGGTTATACAAATTTTTATTAGCATATTTTACTCACAAGAGCCATGTTTTTATGTGTAAATACTAAAATTATCCATAACTGCAGCCGGATTATGTATAAAATGTATATACGTTAAATAATTGTAGTTCGTTTAGCCTCAATCAAGAAAAACCGGGTGGCGTGTCAATACAACCGTTACATTTTCATTTTTTACTTAACTTCACTTTTTTATAACATACTATAAACTATTAACCCCGGTCCGGGGTTTGTTATATATGAAGGCAATTATCCCCGTTGCAGGTACCGGAACTAAGTTGAGACCCCATAGCTACACGCAACCCAAAGCGTTGATACCATTGGCTGATAAAACAGTCCTTAGCATCATCATCAATCAGTTGAAAGATGCCGGTGTAGACGAGTTTGTTTTTATAATCGGCTATCTGGGCGATAAGATCTATCATTATATAAAGGATAAGCATAGCGATATTGTCGCACACTTTGTAGGACAAGAGGATAGGAGGGGAGTAGGGCACGCCATCAGCCTGGCAAAAGATCTGGTTAAGGGCGATGAAATACTGATCACCCTGGGTGATACTATTTGTGAATATGATGTAAAAGAAGTGTTACGCAGTGAAGGCTCGTATATCGGCGTACGTAAAGTAGATAATCCAAGAGATTTTGGTGTTGCCGAAATAGATGCTAATGGAATTATTGAATCTGTAATAGAGAAACCGCATATACCTAAGTCTAATATGGCAATGGTGGGTGTATATAAAATAGTGGAAACGGATGTTCTGTTTTCCTGCCTGGAAAAAAATATAACAGCCGGGCTGCTGACGCATGGCGAATTCAGCATTACAGATGCTATACATTGTATGATAGAAAAAGGCGTTACATTCAGATCCTTTAAGGTAGATAACTGGTTTGATGCAGGAAATAAAGAAACGCTTTTAAAATCGAATGCTACCTTGTTAAAGAAATTTGGCGTAGAATCTGACGCCTCAAAATACCAGAACACGGTTTTGATCCCCCCTGTAAGCATTGGCGTGGGCTGTTCCATTGAAAACTGCATTATTGGCCCTAACGTAACTTTGGGCGAATACACCAATATGGCACAATCTATCGTTAAAAATTCGATAGTAGGAGCCTATTCCAATTTGTATGATATTGTTTTGGAAGATTCATTGATTGGCAGCGATACAAGTTTAAAAGGGGAGTCGAGAAGCCTGAATATTGGTGATAATACCAGTATTGATCTGGGATAACGTAGTGAATAACCAGGCAGGATAGGTAAGCTACCTGTCATTATCTCTATTTTGCAATAAACATAGTATCTTCCGGTAAATTGCCTGAACCGGATGAATTATGTTGCGAACTAAAATTACCGAGCTTTTTAATATTCAGTATCCCATTATCCAGGCCGGTATGGTATGGGCCAGTGGCTGGAGGTTGGCCAGCGCGGTGAGCAACGCAGGTGGCCTGGGTATTATCGGAGCCGGGTCTATGAATCCTGATTTACTGAGACAGCATATTCAAAAATGTAAAGCCGCCACGGCTCATCCTTTTGCAGTTAATCTGCCACTTTTGTACCACGGTATTGATCAACAGGTACAAACCATCATCGAAGAAAAAGTTCCCATTGTTTTTACAAGTGCCGGTAATCCCAAAACCTGGACCGAGCCATTTAAACAGGCAGGTATTATTGTGGTGCATGTAGTGAGTAGCAGCAAATTTGCCTTAAAGGCTCAGCAGGCAGGTTGTGATGCGGTAGTGGCCGAGGGTTTTGAAGCTGGTGGACATAATGGCCGTGAAGAAACCACTACGATGGTATTGGTGCCAATGGTTGCCAACGCGGTTGATATACCCGTAATCGCTGCCGGTGGCATCGCAAATGGCCAGCAGATGCTCGCCGCATTCGCTTTGGGTGCCGAAGCCGTGCAAATGGGCAGCCGGTTCGTAGCCTGTGCCGAAGCCTCTTCACATCTGAACTTTAAAAATAAAGTAATTCATGCAGGCGAAGGAGATACCCGCGTGTCCCTGAAAAAACTAACACCGGTAAGATTGCTTAAAAATAGTTTTTCCGATCAACTGGAAGAAGCTGAAAGCCGTTGCGCATCGCCGGAGAAATTGAGACAACTGCTGGGCAAAGGGCGTGCCAGGCTCGGAATGTTCGAAGGAGACCTGGACGAAGGAGAGCTGGAGATCGGGCAGGTAAGTGCCCTGCTTCATGACGCTCCCCCGGCTGCATCCATCGTATCCGGGATCTGGAATGAATTCATCACAGAGAAAAACCGAATAGCACAGCTTTAAAACAACCAAACACTTATGAGAAAATACCTGCTTCTGGCCTGTCTGCTTTGGGGGGTATTAAGTGACGCAAAGTCGCAGTTCGACCTAATGCAGCATCAGATAGCCAATCGTGATAGCATGGCTATGTTTCATGGTCGGGAAAAAATCTTTATTCATTACGACAAGCCTCAATACCATGTTAGTGATACGATGTGGCTGAAGGGCTATGTGGTATCGGGTGTTATGAACATGGTTAATGATAGCAGCCGTATTGCTTACATCGAGTTTATAGATGCCAGTGGCGTGGTGATAAAACGTATCAGCGTACTGTGCGATCTGGGTCTTTTTTACAGCAACATTACCCTGGCAGATCAGCTGTTTCCCCAGGGCGATTATATGCTAAGGGCTTACACCGAACGCATGCGTAGTTTCGGCGATTCGCTGTTTTTTCAAAGTATGGTAAAAATTATTGCTCCTAAAGCCGAACTATGGAAAGTAACCGTAAATGATTTGAGTTTCATTGATAATAAACTTTTTCTTTCTGCAGGACTTAGGGCAGACGGTCAGACGCCACTGGCGAATACCAGGGTTTTTGTTGCCTTAAAATCGAAAAACAAAACATTTTTTCGTAAACGAATGACAACGGACCCGCAGGGGAATATTTACATAGATACTTTAGTAAAAAGTACCGGAAATAACAGTAAATTTCACCTGGAAATATCGCGCAAAGACCTCGATCTTAAAATACCTTTGCCTGATAATAACCAGAAAATCGATCTGCAGTTTTTACCGGAAGGGGGGAGTTTTATAGCTGGCTACAAGCAAAAATTAGGATTTAAGGCGTTGAACATCTATGGCAAAGGGGTAGATGTCAAAGGCGTTATTAAAGATAGTAGGGGGCATACTGTGGCACCCTTTGAATCTCTGTATAAGGGGATGGGAATTGTGGAGCTGACGCCGGTGCAGGGAGAAACCTATACAGCCTGGCTGGAGGATGGGGCGGCCTATAAAATGCCGGCTCCTGAGTTAAAAGGATGGACTTTGCAGGTTTATTATTCCGATCATGCCGATAGTATTATTGTTAAAATCGACATGAATGATCCTACTGACACAACCGGCTGTTTCATTACCGGGGAAACCCGGGGTTACCATTTCCTTAATGGCCGTTTGGGATATAAAACGCATCACGAAATAAAACTGGCTTCCGAAATTTTTCCAAGCGGCGTTGCGCGGTTTGTATTGTATAACAGCAGGGGCATTCCGGTTAATGAACGTGCACTATTCGTATGGCACAACGATGATTTAAAGCTGCGGTTAGCTACGAATAAGGATATTTATATCAACAAAGATAGTGTTGCATTGAGTTTTACCGTGAAGAGTCAGGCCAACGAGCCCATGGTAGGCAGTTTTTCGGTAGCTGTACTAGATACAAGCCAGGTATCTTTTAATATGGATGCTGAGAATATCGTAAGCTACATGGCATTAAGCGCCGATTTGAAAGGGCGGGTAGAAACCCCCAATTATTTTATAAAAAATCCTTTAAGTAAAGCCACCGATGCATTGATGCTCACCCAGGGCTGGGTAAGATATGTATTTGGTGAATCGCCTGGAAAATATTGCTATGAAAAAGAATTTACTATAAGAGGGAGGGTTACCAACGTCTTCAATAAACCATTGTTGGGTGCTAATGTTGCGTTGTATGGGCGGGATGGTAAAAATGGTATTTTTTTTAAGGATACGGTCACTGATCAGGAAGGACGGTTTTATTTAGGGAATTTTCCTGCATTTGTTACAGACAGCCTTAGTACACTCATTAAAGCCGTCAATAAAAACGATAAGTCATTTGGCTTGGGAGTAGAAGTTTTTGGCAGGGAGTATCCGAAAGTACAGGAACCTGAAATCGTATATGACGCCAATAGTATTTTGTTTGATACGGTTACTACAAAAGCAATAAACCGGCGATCGGCGGCGATGGAACAGCTAAGAAGAGATGGTCGCTACCTCGAAGAGGTCATTGTAACCGCCAAAGCCCGCATACCCGGCTCTAAAAACCTGAATGAAGATGGTGGCGCTGACTACACTATTACACAGGCTGTACTGGAACAAAGGCCTAAAGATGATCTGCTCACGGTGTTGGGCAGAAAGATACCAGGCTTTCCCCGGGAGCGGGGCCCTTTTACTATAGGAAAAAGCAGCATACAAATTATAATTGACGGAATGGACCTGAAGGAATTTTCTCAAATGAGTCCTCAGTATGTACTTCGGTATTATACAGCCGAAGATGTTAAGGGAATTGAGATCATGAGAAGCGGGAAATATGCTAAAACCTATCAGTCCCATTTTCATCCTGGCAGTATAAATTATATCGAGCCGCCCGTTTACATAGAGATTACCACTTACGGCGGCGTAGGTCCCTTCCTGAAGAAGATTCCGGGTATGTATTTATTGAAACCTAATGCTCCCTATGTAGGCCGCATTTTTTACAGTCCCAAATATAGCTCGCCTGAAGAGGAAACGATATTCCCCGACCTGCGCCAGACCATTTATTGGAATTCGGATGTAGCAACTGATAAAAATGGTGAGGCGCAAATGTCTTTCTACACTTCAGAAAGTAAAGGAAGCTATCTGATCATTATCCAGGGAACCGACCTGAGAGGAGGCTTTGGTACTTTAATTGCTCCCTTAACAATTCAAAAAAAAGTGGAATAGCTTACATTTACAAATACAACATAGAGTACCTCATGCGGTTCTATAAATTAAAACGCTCTTTATGATAATAGTTTAAACAATGAACAGGATAGTGATAGATTTCTGGAATTTAAAATAAAGTACTGACAAAATGATTAGCTAGGAAAATGCTGTTTATTAAATGTTTGCTTCTTTTATGAGAAAATACCTGCTTCTAAGCTCCCTTATTTTTTTAACTATCAATACAGTCTGCGCGCAATGGGGTTCGTTTCAGCGTAAAATGGAGAACCGTGATAGCGTAGCTGGTTTTTTCGGCAGGGAAAAAATATTCGTTCACCATGATAAACCTCAGTATCAAATAAATGATACGATTTGGTTAAAAGGTTATGTGGTGTCTGGTGTGATGAATAGGGTTAACGATAGTAGCCGGATTGCTTATATAGAGTTCATCGATGCCAACGGATCATTGGTGAAACGTATCAGTGCGCTCTGCGATCTGGGCTTTTTTTACAGCAATATTACTTTGGGCGAGCAACTGTTTCCCCAGGGAAGCTATACACTGCGGGCTTATACAGAACGTATGCGCAGCTTTGGTGATTCGCTTTTTTTTCAAACGGTGATAAAAGTTATCAACCCTAAAGCTGAGTTGTGGAAAGCCACCTTAAACGAATGGAGCTTTGCTGATAACAAGCTTTTTATCGCTGCCGGTTTAAGGGGGGAGGGACAGGCACCGTTAACCAGCAGCAGGGTTACGGTGGCGCTGAAATCAAAAAATAAAACCTTGTTTCGGAGGAGAATGATAACCGATGCTGGCGGGAATATCTATATTGATACGCTATTGAAAAATCAGGGAAGTAATAAGAATTTTCACCTGGAGATATCAAATAAAGACCTGGATCTTAAAATACCATTACCGGGCAATGACAAGAATACTGATCTGCAGTTTTTGCCGGAAGGTGGGAGTCTTATTGCTGGCTACCCGCAACAGTTGGGTTTTAAGGCTGTAAATATTTATGGCAAGGGAGTGGCTGTTAAAGGCGTGATCAAAGATGGAAGGGGGAACGGGATCGTACCTTTTGAATCTGTGTATAATGGTATGGGTGTTGTAGCGTTGACTCCAGTAAGAGGAGAAACATACACTGCCTGGCTCGATGATGGATCAGCTTACAAAATCCCGCCGGTAGATGCAGCCGGATGGGCTTTGCAGGTGCGTTATAATGACGGGGGTGATAGTATTATTATAAGGTTGGACACCAATGATCCGTCAGATACTGCAGGTTGTTTTATAACGGGTAATACCCGGGGATACAATTTTCTGAAAGGTAGATTAAGGAATAAGCAACATCATGAACTTACACTGGCTACAGATATTTTCCCCAGCGGCGTAGCGAGGTTTACGCTGTATAATGCAAATGGCATACCGGTGAATGAGCGCGCATTATTTGTTTGGCACGGCGATGATTTGAAGCTACAGCTATCCTCGGCAGAAGAGGCTTACCTTAACAAGGATAGTGTAGCATTAAGTCTCACTGCGAAGGATGAATTGACGGATCCTGTGTTTGGGAGCTTTTCAGTGGCTGTATTGGATACGAGCCAGGTGTTATTGGATCTGGATGCTGAAAATCTGTTAAGCTACATGACTTTAAGTGCCGATCTGAAAGGCGCAGTTGAAACGCCCTATTATTTTATAAAACATCCGCGAAGCAAAGCCACGGAAGCATTAATGCTAACGCAGGGCTGGGTAAGATATGATTTCGGCGATTCAACCGGGAAATATGGTTACGAAAAAGAATTTGGGATTAGAGGAAAAGTTACTAATATATTAAACAAGCCCTCGCTCAATACCAATGTTACCTTATTCGGACGAGATGGTCGTAATGGTGTTTTTTTTAAGGACACGCTTACCAATAAAGATGGAGAATTTTATTTTAGAGACTTTCCCCTGTTCGTTACGGATAGTGTGAGCACGCTGATCAAAGCTGTAAATAAAAGAGAAAAGTCTTTTGGAATAGGGGTCGAAGTGTTTAATAAAGAATACCCCCGGCTACAAGAGCCTGAAACCATATTTGATGCAGCCAGTATTCTGTTTGACACGGCAGCTAAAAAAGCTATCGACCGCCGGTCGGCAGTAATGGAACAATTAAGAAGAGACGGGCGTTACCTGGAGGAAGTGATCGTGACGGCCAGGGCTCGTGTGCCAGGTTCAAAAAACCTGAACGAAGATGGTGGTGCCGACCAAACCATAACACAGTCGGTGCTGGAGCAAACACCCAAAGATGATCTACTTACCGTATTGGCTAAGCAGATACCAGGGTTCCCGCGTATGAGGGGAGTGCCTTTTGCCATAGGCAGAAGCCGGATAGAGATTGTAATAGACGGAATGGATCTGAAGTTTTTCGAAATGAACCCTATTGATGTGTTACAGTATTATTCGGCAGAGGATGTTAAGGGCATAGAAATAATGAGAAGTCCACGATACTCAATGTCCTACCAGGTGCGCTTTAATGAGGGAAAAGTTGATTTTATGGATCCCCCTATTTATGTAGAAATTACTACTTATGGTGGCGTGGGACCTTTCCTTAAGAAAATGCCGGGTATGTATTTGCTAAAGCCTAATGCGCCTTCCGTGGGCCGCCTGTTTTACAGTCCCAAATACGCGTCTCCTGAAGAAGAAACCGTTTTTCCCGATTTAAGGCAAACGATCTACTGGAACCCCGATGTGATTACCAATAAAAACGGTGAGGCTTATATGTCTTTTTATACTTCAGAGAGTAAGGGTAGTTATCTGATCATTGTACAGGGAACTGACTTAAAAGGAGGTTTTGGTACTTTAATTGCTCCCCTGCAGGTACAAAAGAACGAATAGATTTATTTGACACATTACCTGATAATTCGGATATTGGAAGAGCGTGGCGATAAGTGATCAGGACTGCCGTTGACGTTTTAGGAACAAAAACCACCCAGGGATCAATGCTTTTCCCTATAGCGCTGCTTTTGTTATGAGAAAATACCTGCTTATATATTGGTTGCTTTTTTTTGTTTCGGTTAAAGCTATAGCTCAATTCGATCAACTGTTGACTACAATAGAAAAAAGCGAAAGTATAAGCACCTCTGCAGGAAGGGAAAAGATCTTCATTCATTACGACAAGCCTCAGTATCAAACCAATGATACCATGTGGTTAAAAGGCTATATTGTTTCAGGAAATAATACCGTCAATGACAGCAGCCGCATTGCCTATGTAGAATTTATAGATGCAAGGGGGACGCTCCTGAAGCGGGTAAGTGCATCATGCTACCTGGGTGCATTTTATAGCAATATTACTTTAAGCGATGAATTGTTTGTGCAGGGAGATTATACTTTAAGAGCCTATACCGAACGGATGCGCAGTTTTGGCGATTCCCTGTTTTTTCAGGCCGTATTCAAAGTCATCAATCCCAAAGCTGAAATTTGGAAAGCAAAATTGAACGATCTGAGTGTTGCAGACGGTAAACTTGTCGTTTCCGCGGCGCTGTTGTCTGCCACTCAACAACCAATGGCCGGTAGCAGGGTTACGGTTGCCCTGAAAACGAAGAATAGAACTATATTTCGTAAGCGTATGATCACTGACGCCAACGGAAATATGTATATAGATACCCTGTTGAAAAAAAGCGGGGAGAACAAAAAGCGCCACCTCGAAATATTTAATAAGGAACTAGACCTGAAAATACCACTGCCAGATAATAATAACCCGGTAGATCTTCAGTTCTTACCCGAGGGAGGCAGGTTTGTAGCTGGTTACAGGCAAAAGCTGGGCTTTAAAGCATTAGATATTTACGGTAAAGGCATTGATGTACAGGGGATCATTAAAGATGCTAAAGGGAACGAAGTCGCATCCTTTGAGTCTATATATAAAGGTATGGGGAGTGTAGAGTTAACACCATTGAGAGATGAAATATACACGGCTTATTTGAAAGACGGATCGGCATACACGCTTCCTCCCGCAGAGATAACGGGCTGTCTGCTGCAGGTTAGGTATTCAGATCAGGGGGATAGTATCGTTATTAATGTAGATATTAACGGACCGGTAGATAGTATCGGGTATTTTATTACCGGCTCTTCCCGCGGTAAGTATTTTTTGAAAGGAAGATTGAGAGGACGAAAAAAAAATGAAATAAAAATACCCGCAATAACCTTTCCCGGAGGTGTGGTGAGATTTACTTTGTATGATGGTGAGGGTAATGCTGTCAACGAGCGGGCATTATTTGTATGGAATGATGATGATTTAAAATTGCAGTTGACAAGTGATCAACCGGAATACGGAAACAAGGAGAGAGTGGAGATGAGCCTAACCGTGCGTAACGATGAAAATGAAGCTGTGGCTGGTAATTTTTCGGTTGCAATATTGGATACCAGCCAGGTTCCCATTAACGTTGATGCAGAAAATATCGTAAGCTATATGGTTTTGAGTGCCGATTTAAAGGGAACCATTGAAACGCCTTATTACTTTGTAAAGAATGCGCGAAGCAAGGCAACTGACGCACTGATGTTAACACAGGGCTGGGTAAAATACGAATGGGGTGATTTCCTCAAAAGATATGAATATGAAAAAGAGTTTTTAATAAAAGGACGTGTTACAGGGATGTTCGATAAAGCGATTACCGGTACAACGGTTAGCTTATTTGGGAGGGATGGCAGCAAGGGTTTTTTTTTGATGGATACCGTTACCAATCACGACGGTTATTTTTATTTCAGGAATTTTCCTTTGTTTCAAACTGATAGTACAAGTATGCTTATTAAGGCGGTAAATAAAAAAGAAAAATCTTTTGGAATAGATGTGGAGATTTTTAATAAAGATTATCCAACTATCGCGGAGCCGGAAGCCTTGTTCGACAGAGGCAGTATTCTATTTGATACAACAGCTAGGAAATTAATAGATCGGCGGTCGGCCATAATGGATCAATTAAAAAGGGATGGTGCCTATATGGAAGAAGTGGTCGTAACCGCGAAAGCACGAATCCCCGGATCTTACAATTTAAATGAAGATGGCGGGGCCGATCAAACCATCAACAAGTCAATGTTGGAACAAATTCCCAAAGCGAGCTTGCTGGAGGCTCTGAGGAAGCATATACCTGATTTTCCTTTCTCCAGGTCTATGCCTTTCAGAATAGGCCACAGCCTTATAAAGGTATTGGTAGACGGTATCCTTATTGATACGCAAGGAGTGCACCCTGTTGATTTTTTACAGTCCTATGCCGCTGAAGATGTAAAAGGTATTGAAATTATGACCAGTGTCCGGTATACGATACCTTATCAGAGCGTTTTCAATCCCCAATATATTGACTTTATTAATCCCCCAATTTTTGTAGAAATTACATCCGTAGGGGGTAAAGGTCCTTTTATAAAAAAAATACCCGGTATGTATTTATTAAAGCCCAATTCTCCTTTTGTTGGGAAGGTGTTTTACAGTCCGAAATATGCCTCACCTGATCATCCAACGGCCTTCCCTGATCTCAGGCAAACGGTTTACTGGAACCCCGTTGTGCTAACCGATGCAGAGGGAACAGCGAAGTTTTCTTTCTATACTTCTGATAGTAAGGGAGACTATCTGATCATCGTGCAGGGCACCGACTACAATGGTGGTTTTGGTACTTTGATCGCACCGCTGAAAATAAAGACAGAGAAGGAGCAGGCAGCTGCTACCCCTTGAAAATAAAGTATACGGCAGCTATCAAAAGTACAAAGCCGATCAGGTGATTGATCGAAAGTTGAAAGTTATCGAACATCAGCTTCGAGAAAATGATAAACACAACCAGGGTGATTACTTCCTGTAATACTTTTAGCTGTACCAGGGAAAAAGGCCCCCCGGTTTCAGAGGAACCCAACCGGTTGGCGGGTACCTGTAGGCAGTATTCAAAAAAGGCAATCCCCCAACTGATCAGGATAATGATCCAAACCGAAGTACCGGCATGATTGCTTCCTTTGCCAAAGAATTTCAGGTGTCCATACCAGGCAAAGGTCATAAAAACGTTGGAAAGAAATAAAAGTCCAATAGAGCTTAATGCTTTCATATTTTTCAGCTAAAAAGTTGTTTAATACTACCAGCTTGCTGCGCTGTCATCTCCCCGGCTATCTGCTACCGCTTCAAACCGGCCGTTGGGCAAAACCTTGATTACCTCGGTTCTTCCTATCTGACCACGCTCTGTTAGCTGGTAGCCGATGGCTTCCAGCTGTTTCTTTGTTGCGGCAGAAAAGCTTCTTTCAATAAAAACCTCATCGGGCAGCCATTGATGATGAAACTTAGGTTGGTTAACCGCGTCCTCGGTTCTCATCTTAAAATCGATGATGTTTACAATGGTTTGAAAAACAGAAGTGGGAATAGTTGTACCTCCCGGAGTGCCAACTACCAGGAACGGTTGATTGTTTTTAAGCACAATAGTGGGCGCCATTGAACTCAGCATTCTTTTACCTGGCTCAATAGCGTTGGCCCTACCACCCACTGCACCATACAGATTAGGTGATCCTGGCTTGGCACTGAAATCATCCATTTCATCGTTTAATAAAAAGCCTGCACCACCGACTACCGTACGGCTACCATAATTATTGTTAAGTGTTGTGGTTACCGAAACCGCATTGCCCTGGTTATCGATAACACTTAAATGGGTAGTTTCTTCACTCTCGTAACCCGGTATTACGCCTTCCAGGGTTATTTTGCTACTGCCTGCTTTTCCGGGCTCATAATCTTTCATCCGGTTTTTCAGGTAGGTGTTAGCAGATAGTTCGGTTACGGGTACTTTGTAAAAATCGGCATCTCCCATATATTTCGCCCGGTCTGCATAAGCCCTGCGTTCTGCCTCTACCATTAGTTGCACAGAAGCTGCCGTTTGAAATCCCATTTTAGCAACAGGGTAGGGTTCGATCATTTTCAGCATCTGGGTAAGCAGCAGGCCACCGCTGCTGGGCATGGGCATACCTATAACGCGGTATCCTCTGTAATCAAAACGCTGCGCCTCTCTGAATTTTGCGCTATAGCTTTTTAGATCCTCCAGGTTGATCAAACCCTTCCCCCGCTTCATTTCCTCCACGATCAGCGCTGCCGTAGTGCCTTCATAAAATCCTTTTTGTCCATTGTCTTTTATTCGTTTCAGGGTATTGGCCAGGTCAGTTTGTATTAACGTGTCGCCTTTTTTCCATCCGCTTGCTTTTACGAAAACCGGGGGGCGGGTATTGTATTGCTCAAAGGTTTGTCTGGCGTTATTTAAAGACCGCGCTTCGGCTTCGGTAATTACAAAACCCTTTTCTGCCAGTTCTATTGCCGGTTGTATTAATACCTCCATGGATAATTTGGCAAACTCGTGCGATGCAAAAAGACCGGCTACCGTGCCGGGTACTCCGGCAGACAAGTGACCATAAAGACTTTTCTCATTAACGGGATTTCCTTTGGCGTCTAAATACATGTCTTTGGTGGCTCTTGCGGGAGCCGTTTCCCGGTAATCCAAAGCAATGGGTTTCTTATTTTTTTGTGTAGCAACCATAAAGCCACCACCTCCTAAATTACCAGCACCTGGGTACACCACGGCTAAAGTCCACTGGGTAGCTATAGCGGCATCAAAAGCATTGCCGCCTTTTTGTAGCATTAGCAAACCGGCCTGGCTGGCCAATGGATGTGCTGATACTACTGCCCCGTTTTTGCCGGTACTTTTTTTAGTACTCGAATATTGAAATGCGGTAACCTGGGCCTGTATGGACCCGTTTACTGTGAGTAATAGCAATAGTAACCCGAAACGCATCATTTTTTTAAGAAAGATAGTAAGATTCAGGCAGATTATTTAAAGCTGTTTCACACCGATGGACGTCATATATTATTGTTATGTTATAACCATTTGGTTGATGGTGGATACCTATGTCGGCTAAGCGCCATCTCTTTCATTTGCCAATAAATACGGTTTTTTAAAAAAGTTTTTGCATTTTTGCATAAACCTGCCTTGATCTAATGAAGATGAACATTTATAACTCCCTGTTGGAAAAGAAGAAGAATGCACAGAAGTCTTTTGTTGTGCTGATAGATCCGGACGGGGTGACAGCATCTTCTCTTGAAAAACTCATCCAGTTATCACTAAAAACCAAGGTGGATTACTTTTTCGTTGGTGGTAGTTTGGTTATTTCCAATCATTTAGACGAGGTGATTCAGCAAATTAAGGCCAGCTGCGATATACCGGTGATTCTCTTTCCGGGTAGCCCTTCCCAGGTAAGTAAGTATGCCGATGCGCTTTTGTATCTATCCCTTATTTCAGGCAGGAACCCGGAATTGCTGATTGGTCAGCATGTAGTTTCCGCTCCTTTTGTAAAAAAGAGCGGACTGGAGATAATGCCTACAGGGTATATTGTGGTTGATGGCGGAGCGCCTACTACCGTTTCGTATATCAGCAATGCAGCACCAATCCCTTCTGACAAAAATGAAATAGCTATGTGCACCGCAATGGCTGGTGAAATGCTGGGTATGAAACTGATTTACATGGACGCGGGCAGTGGAGCTAAAACTCCTATCAGCGAAAGCATGATACAATCAGTAGCCCAAAATGTAGACGCGCCGCTTATTATTGGCGGTGGTATAACCGACCCCGAAAAAGCTTACCTCAATTGTAAAGCCGGTGCAGACGTAGTGGTTATTGGTAATGCTATTGAGAAAGATCCTGCACTGATTGCCGAAATGAGCCAGGCGATACACAGCTCGTCTGTTAAGGCAAATCTTTAATTGTCAGTATTTTATTTTATTGTGGCGTGGGATGTTAATATCTGCGACCCTGCTAATGGATGCAATTCCATCGAGAGAACACGCGCTGACTATTGAACAGAACAATTCTTCTATTTCCCTGTTAATCATCTAAAATAAAGGAGAGTCAATAACTATGGAACTTGGAATAGGTATGTTTGGTGATCTGCATGTAGATGCCAACGGAAAACCCCAGTCAGCGCAACAGCGTTTACAGGAAATTATCGGGGAAATCAAATTGATGGACGAGGTGGGATTGGACTTTTACGGAATCGGTGAACATCATCGCCCTGATTATGCAGTTTCTGCACCTGAGATAATATTAGCAGCAGCCTCGACAGTCACTAAAAATATCAGGTTGGGAAGTGCTGTTTCGGTTTTAAGCTCTTCCGATCCTGTTAAATTGTACCAGAGCTTTGCTACTGTGGACCTTTTATCCAATGGCAGGGCCGAATTAATGGCGGGGCGCGGTAGTTTCATTGAGTCATTTCCGCTTTACGGGCAAGACCTGGATAATTATGACGCCTTATTCGATGAAAAACTAAGATTGTTATTGCAGATCAATCAGCAGGATCCCATTACCTGGAAAGGAAAGTTTCGTCCCGAATTAAAAAATCAAACAGTATTGCCTCGCGCCGTAAATGATCAATTGAAGATCTGGGTGGCTGTGGGCGGAACCCCCGAATCTGTCGTGCGTGCGGCTAGTTTGGGTTTGCCTGTTACGTTTGCTATTATTGGCGGTAGCCCGGTACAGTTTAAACCTTTATTCGAATACAATAAGAATATCTACGAGCAATCAGGACATGATATGACGCAATTTGAGGTGGGAGTACATGTTCATGCTTTTTTTGGAGCTGACAGTAAAGAAATAGGAGAATATTACTACCCGATCTACGCTGCCCAGATGGACCGTGTTGGCCGTTCACGCGGCTGGCCTCCTTACCAGCGTGCTCAATTTGATCGTGGCAGAGCTAAGGGCGGGCATTTGATTATCGGCGATGTAAATGAATCAGTGGATAAAATACTTGAGCTGCACGATTTGTTCGGGTTAACCCGTTTCTCGGCACATATGGACGTGGGAGCGCCTTCGCACGAACGAATGATGAAGTCTATTGAAGTATTTGGAACTCAAATTGCACCCAAAGTGAGAGAAGCGTTGAAGAAGTAAACCTAGCTGGTGAAAGTTAGGTGCTTTGCTTTACGAACGGAATAACTGTGTTACATTTATATTATGGATGTCCGCTCTTCCATACAAGAGATATTACTGAAATACGATAAAGTATTGAGTGAATATAGGGTTGTTGTTCAAAACAAGTTTTCTAAAGAAAACCCGTTTGAATATAACGAAGTGCTTTTTGCTGCGCATTCCTGTGCGATAGAAGGAAATAGTTTCTCTGTTAATGATACTAGGGAATTGAAGGAACATGGTTTGAAATTGAAGCTCCATGACAAACAATGTTAGAAGCATTTGAAATATTAGATCATTTCAAAGCCTACGAATTTTTGCTCGCTCAACCTGAGTTACCGCTCTCGGAGTTTCTATTAATAGAAGCCCATAAAATACTCACGGCAAATACCATTCAGTATACAAAAGAATATGCGTCTGGCGCATATACCGATACACAGATCGCAGCAGGTGATACGGTATTTCCTGATCATGAGATCAGTATTGCCAGTGTTCCTGTTTTGCTGGAGCAAACACAAAAAGCTATAGAGGAAAATAAAGTACACCCTATTGAACTGGCAGCCAAATTTCACAAATACTTTATTTATCTGCACCCTTTTCCAGATGGAAACGGGCGTTTGGGCCGGCTTTTTCCAAACTTTATTCTAAATAAATTCAATCACCCCATTGTGATTATTGAGGCGAAAAAACGGGATGCGTATATTGAGGCCTTAAAAATGTCGCACAGGCATAAGGATTGAGATATCATATCTGCTTTTTTTGCAGAATCGGCGATTAACTGGATGAAAGATGAATTATTGCAAATAGGAAGTATGGCGGGACAGGTAACTACAGAAAACAAAAAGAGTAATCGCGACTTATCATTTGTCTTTTAGAGTAAAACAAAAAAATAGCCAGCAGGCTTACCCGCTGACTATTTATAATTCTCTATTGGTTTGCTTCTATCTCAACTCCCTGGTATCCACCCTGGTTGGTGTATCTTTTCCTGAAACGATGGTTTGTGCGCTAATCCCAATTGATTTTATAATTTCCGTCATATTTACCAGGTCAAGCGTTTTTACTTCGTCGCTTGCTTTGTGATAATTGGGCTCATTATCCATTTTAGAGGTAGAGATGGTATGTGCGGGAACCCCTAATCTGGCTAACGTTGCATTATCAGAGCGGTAGAATAATTGCTGGTCCGGGTAGGGGTCCGGGTGAAAAGTAAAGCCGCTGCCTTTTAGATTTTTCTGTAAAATATCACCCATATTAGTTTTTTCGTACCCGGTAATATAGGCTGATTTCTTGCCCCACTTACTGTCTGTGCCAATCATTTCTATGTTAAACATGGCCATTACTTTTTCAGGAGACAGCTGTTTGCTAAAATACTGTGATCCGAATCCACCAACTTCCTCCGCCGTAAATGCGGCAAAAATCAATGTTCTTTCATTGTTTTTCTGAGCTTTGTAATGTTTAGCGAGCTCAATGATCGCAGTAATTCCAGATGCATCATCATTTGCTCCGTTGTAAACGCTATCCCCATTTTCAGGCTTGCCAATGCCAATATGATCATAGTGCCCTGAGAAAATCACATATTCACCTTTCAGCTTTTTGCCAGGCAGTACACCCACAACGTTGGCCAGCTTATTTTCTTTTATTGAGTGGGTAGCTTTAACTGAAATGTCTTTAGCATCTGTATTCCCCAAAACAAAAACAATGTCTGCATCTGTTTTGAAGAAGTTTCTTTTTAAAAATACCAATCTTGAAAAGCGATCGCTAAAACTATCGTCCACCTGTACTAATAAAGATTTATTGCTTCCCGCCAGCTCAAAAGCTTTGGAAAAAAGGTTGTCGCCGGCCTTTATTGTTGTTAACTGCAGGTTGGCAGATGTAAGGTTTAGTTCTGGTTTTGAGGTTAAAACAACTATATTCTTTGGATCTATTTCTTTTCCCGCCGCCTGCGCGCTGATGCTTTGCTGAGTAGCGCTGACCATTACAAAAGACTGGAGGTAGCTGCTGCCCGCCAACGGCTGAAGTCCGGCATTTTTAAATTCAGTAGCGATGAAGTCCGCTGCTTTATCTATTTCCGCACTATATACAGCTCTTCCCTTCATTTCATCTGAAGCCAGGAAACTAATGTTTTTAGTAACATCTGCAACTTTGATCTGCTGCGCAAATGCTACTGCATTCGTTAAAGCCAGGCCTGCGATGAATGCTATTGTTTTTGTGTACATCATATTTTTTCTTGCTTGAAATATATCAATATTAATTTTATTAAAAACTCATTTTTTCCTTGAATTTCACTGTTTGACGTCTGCTTATCTCAATTTTTTCTCCACCTCTTAGTTCTACGAGCAAGCCATTATTAAAATAGGGTTCTATTTTTTCTACCATGTGGAGGTTGATGATATGCTTGCGGTTGGCTCTGAAGAAAGTTCTGGCGTCTAATCGCTCTTCCAATGCATTCAGTGATTTTAGTATCAGGGGTTTGTGAAGTCCGAAGAAAACCTTGGCGTAGTTACCTACGCTTTCAAAAAGTCTTACTTCACTCAGTTTAATAAACCAGCAACGGTCGCCATCCTTGACAAATACCTGGCTGTTTTCGGAGAGCATTTCATTATTAGAGTAGCTTTCTTCCGTTTTTTGTTCCCGTACTTCCGTTGTTGTAATCTTTTTGACAGCAGCTTCTAATCTTTTTTGATCGATCGGTTTTAAGAGATAGTCCAGTGCATTTACTTCAAAAGCTTTTAGCGCGTATTCATCAAAAGCAGTCGTAAAAATCACCTTGGGAACCCACTCCAGTTCTGTAAGCATTTCAAAGCCCGTTTTACCAGGCATCTGTATATCCAGGAAGATTAACTCGGGTTGGTGGCTCGCAATCTTTTCGATGGCCTCCTCTGCGTTCGATGCCTCATCTACCACATCAATTTCAGGAAATGACCGTAGCATTTTATTGAGCTCAGCACGCGCAAGCCTTTCATCATCAATGATAATTGTTCTCATGAAAACTTATGTTTTTATAACGTAACAGGTAACTTTAGCGTAGCTGTCACAGCATTGGGAGACGACTGTTTAATATGAAAAAACGCATTATGCCCATACATTAGCTTAAGCCTTTCCCGGATGCTCATGATACCAAAACCTCCGCCTTCCTGCTGTTCTCTCAGTTTACCTGTGTTCTCAACGCGAAGCTCCAGTAAATTGTCAGATAGTGAAGCTTCTAATTTTACAAGGCCACCATTAATTTCTTGACTTATGCCATGCTTGATAGCGTTTTCCACCAGCATCTGCAACATCATCGGAGGCACAGGCTGACTGGTCGTTTTATCCTCAATATCATATTGTATCATCAACCGGTCTTCAAACCGCATCTGCTCTAACGCAAGATAATCTTTTATAATATTCAATTCTTCAGTGAGTGGCACTGTTTCCGACTTGTCAATATTGATACTGCTACGAAGTATATTACTCAATTCTGTAATGGCTGTTCTGGCTCTCTGCGGGTTTTCATCTACCATGGCCCTGATACCATTCAGTGCGTTAAAAATAAAATGGGGGTTGATATGGGTTTTGATAGTTTTGAGTTCCAGTTCTTTAATATGGGATTTTAATTTAAGGTTGTCTATCTGCTCGCGCTGGGCTGCGCTAACATAATGATAAATGAAATAGACGGCACTCCAGATGATAAAATAGGAAAACCAGGCAAGAGAATTGTTTAAAAATATGAGAATGAGTGACTTATTCGTGATTAAGATCTCTCCCTTGCTAAGCAGGCCCAAAGATTTGTACACGATCATTTCCACGACACCCGCAACGCAGGATGTAAGAAGGGTGAGGGCCAGGAATATCCAGATTTGTGTAGATGCTTTTTTGGATAACACTTTTAGCTTTAGGAGCACAATTCTGAGACTATGCGTCATCAATAGTCCCAATATGCTGAACCCCGCTGCCCGCTGAATCATTAAGAGCCGCTCTTCAGGCACGCTCATTTTATCAAAAGACCAGGCCCCGAAAATATGCCACAAAAAGAAGCAGCCCCAGCCAAAAAGCTGAAGGAGCCAGTAATGTTTTTTTCCGATGATCATGTAACAAATCTAATTAAAATAAGCTTCGTTACTTTTTGATTTAATTACTAAAGGCCGGCCACCTTTATAAACGGTAGCGAAGGTGTCTTTCTTTCATTTCACAAGTATAAAGAACAGACGTCTTTGTTTTGATACTTATTGATCGGCAACTACTTTTATCACTTTGCTATAATATTTTGTGCCGTCTTTATCTATTTGTGCGATTCGTACAAATAGTTTCTGCTCACTCTCGCTTGTCAGAAATACATGCTTTTTTGAGCAGCCGAAGGCTACCAAAAGGAGTATTGGTAAAGAAAAAAGCAAGTGTATACGCCTGCACCTGAATAATGAAAAGGATATTAGTGATAAACCTGCTAAGCCCAATAGGGCAGCAGCTTCAGTAAGGCCGATAGAGAAATTATATTGTAGTGGGGTAGATGAATTGCCGTCAATGGCCCGGGAAGGTATTATGGATAAAGTTTTAAAATGATCTCCGTCGTTAGATACCTGTATCTCAAAATGCTTATTAGAGGTTTCGGTATTTGTAGTCCAGTCTACGCTGAGTTGACTGTTCTTCAGCGAGGCTTGAATAGTGCCGAAATTTACCGGCAGGGCAGCATTGATGTTTGCTAAAGTCATACCTCTTAGATCGATATTGGCAACACTGGAAGCCCCGCTTAAATTGGTAACTCTCAATGTAAATGCACTGATGCCTTTAAATATGGTTTGGTCAATATCTATATTAGAAAGCGAGAGCACCCCATTGTAGGTAAAACTGCTGGAAACAGGATTCCCTCCCGATATGGCAGAGAAGTCTAAACGATACCGGCCTCCTAAACTTTCAATGCTCATCGCATCCAGATCGAATCGGATCAGATCCGTGCCATCAGCTGTCCATGTAAGCTCATAATAATAATTGCCTTCGGCTCCGGGCGCATCTTTTACCAACGAGTTCAGGTAGTATATTGAATTGGCAGAGGTCGCTTTACTTGCACCTGTTGATTCAGTCAGGTGAAAGCCATCGAATGTATTGCCGTTGGTGTTGTTCTGGAAATAAGCGTCTCCAAAAATTTGATTTTCAGAAGGTGGCTGTGCTTTTACTTTAACAGATAGTAAAGTGCATACAATGAAAAGATAGGTCAAAGCGCTCAGAGTTTTGGTCGTTTTTTTTTATTTAAATTAACTGGTGTGAATGATTTCTTTTAGCAGGATGGGATTACAATATGGATAACAAGCAAGAAAAAATTGAGATACAGGTGTTCGGTAAGGGCGACCCCGTATTTATATTAACCACAGCCATTTGAAAACAATTTAGAGAAAAAGGGAAATAAAGATAAAAAGAAATAGGATACTGAGCAAATGAATAGGTTTTAAATGATAAACAATGCATTAGCAACCACTTTAATTGTAATGGAATTCAAAAGCGGGAGCAGCTTTTGACACTCAATAATAAGATACTAAAATTATCATCAGGTAGCAAGTCGGTACTTGAAACCTGTATAAAACTAGCGCAACGGTTATCGTTCAACTTTAAATACTTGTCTTAAAATGCCTATTTTTGCGCAATAATTTTCTCTGAATGACTATCACCCCTGGTCCGTTACTACAAGCTGTAAATAGTCCTGAGGATCTTAAAAAGATTCCGATGGAAAAATTAAATGAGTTTTGCGAAGAGCTCAGGCAATTTATTATTGATGTGGTAAGCGTTCATGGCGGGCATTTTGCCGCCAGTTTGGGAGTGGTAGAACTTACTGCGGCTTTACATTATGTGTATAATACGCCTTACGATCAGTTAGTTTGGGATGTAGGGCACCAGGCTTATGGCCACAAGATTATTACAGGCAGAAAGGACAATTTTGAGACAAATCGAAAATATGGTGGGCTCAGCGGTTTTCCAAAGCGAGCCGAAAGTGAATACGATACTTTTGGTGTAGGTCACTCGTCCACATCTATTTCTGCCGCGCTGGGCATGGCCATGGCCGCCAAGTACAAGGGCGAAAAAGATCGGAAAGTAGTGGCCGTTATTGGCGATGGTTCGATGACCGCAGGTATGGCTTTTGAAGCGATGAACCACGCGGGCGTAGCCAATACCGACATGCTGATCATTTTAAATGATAATGGCATTGGTATTGATCCGAATGTAGGCGCATTAAAAGAATATCTTACCGACATTACCATTTCTCCTACCTACAATAAAATAAAAGATGATGTTTGGAATGCGTTAGGTAAACTGCCTGTTGGTAAAAGCTTCACCAGGGCCATGGCTCATAAGCTTACCGAAGGCATAAAAGGAATGGTAAGCAGCAGCTCCAATTTATTTGAAGCCTTAAAGCTCCGCTACTTCGGACCTATTGACGGTCATAATATCAGCAAGCTGGTGGATACTTTAAATGATTTGAAAGATATTCCTGGTCCGAAGTTGCTGCACATTATCACCACCAAAGGAAAAGGGTATAGCCTGGCTGAAAAAGACCAGACCAAGTGGCATGCTCCGGGTTTGTTTGATAAAGTAACGGGGGAGATCTACAAAAAGAAATTTGATACACCTCAGCCGCCGAAATACCAGGATGTTTTTGGTAAGACCATCATTGAGCTGGCTAAGAAGAATGAGCGGATATTTGGCGTAACACCAGCAATGCCTTCCGGCTCCTCATTGAAGTATATGATGGAAGAAATGCCTGATCGTGCTTTTGATGTGGGCATTTGCGAGCAACATGCAGCAACATTAAGTGCAGGAATGGCCACCCAGGGATTAAAAGTATATTGTAATATATACTCTTCCTTTATGCAGCGTGCTTATGACCAGGTGGTGCATGACATTGCTATACAAAAACTGCCGGTGGTCTTGTGCCTCGATCGTGCAGGACTGGTAGGGGATGACGGACCCACCCATCATGGATGTTATGATATTGCTTATTTCCGTTGCATCCCTAATATGATCATCAGCTCTCCTATGAATGAAGCAGAGCTGCGTAACCTGATGTATACGGCACAACTAGACTCAACTGAGCTGCCCTTTGTAATTCGCTATCCACGGGGAGAAGGGGTGATGCCTGAGTGGCAGACACCCATGGAACCGGTTGAGATTGGAAAAGGACGTAGGTTAAAGGGTGGCCAGGAAATAGCTATCTTATCTTTTGGTCACCCGGGAAATTTTGCGGCAGCTGCTATTCGTAATGTAAAGCAGAACGGAATTGATCCGGCACATTACGATATACGATTTGTAAAACCAATAGATGAGGCTTTATTACATGAGGCGCTTGCAACCTACCCTAAAATAATAACGGTGGAGGATGGAACCGTTGTAGGTGGTTTTGGATCGGCAGTGCTGGAGTTTATGGCGCAACATGGTTATAAAAACGAAGTCAGAATTATGGGGATACCCGACCGGATTGTAGAACATGGCAGCCCTAAAGAACTGCACAGGGAATGTGGCTACGATGCGGAAGGTATTGCGGACATAGTTAGAGAAATGGCTGGCGTTAAAGTAACTGTTTATTAATAATTGGATACTAACTTCGCGGTGGTCGTTATGACGATCTATGAATCAATCAAACATTAAATCAGTGAGAAAATATCTATGCCTGCTGCTTTGCAGCATTATCGTTTCTAAAATTAACGCACAGGAATATATTGGGCAAAAAAGTTATGCGGGCGCCACTTTGGGCACTTTATCTTACGCAGGAATTTATAGTAAGGACGCGTCTCTCATCAGTCATACCTCCATGTCAGCCTCGGTTTTTTATGGGCATAGATTAATTTTACCTAAACAATTATATATACGAGGTGAGTTGATGCTGGGAGAGGTGGCTGGGGATAACAGGGATGAGGAATTATCCAGTAATCCATTGAAAGGGGCTTTTCGCGGCTACCTGCTGGAAGGTTCGGCAAAGGTTGAATACGAGATCCTGGATCTGTATCGCCATAAAATTACGCCCTATGTAAACGGGGGTGTTGGCGCTTATTACTTATTCGATTATGAGCCCCAGCAGGGAGATCCTAAAACAACTAGTGAAAGCTGGGGTATTGTGGCTCCATTAGGTGGCGGTGTTAAATATATGCTGAATAAAAGAATTAAAGTATTTGTAGAAGGCAGTTATCGGTTCTTTCCCAAAAATCTTGATAATTTCCCTGATAAAACAATGAGTAATCCCAACCGTTACTATTCACTTGCTGTAGGTGCTTCTTTTTCGCTCCAGAAGTTTAACCGCCTCTGGTAGAAAGTTGTAATGCCGGTTGAACCTGACCAGGCTTATTGATATTCTCATAGAAATTATGGAACTGCAGTTTTTTTGCGTCAAAGTAAAATAACTGCAGTTTTTTTATGACGTATAAATTTCTGCTGGCAGCCTGCATGGCAGGTGGGGTAATGCTTGCTTTCAATAGTAAACAGCGCGGCACGGTGGTAAATGGCGCTGCGCCAACTCACATTAGTGATCAACCTGTTCACTATGCCAGTAAGGCAATAGCCGGTAAACATATAGCTTCTGTAAAAGAATTTGCCAAACTGAACAAATACAACAGCGAAATCGGTTTCTTCATCGATATGTCTTTGCCATCGGGATCTAACCGTTTTTTTATTTACGATTTCCGGAAGGATTCTGTTGTTCATGCAGGTCTGGTCACGCATGGTAATTGTTATCAATATTGGCTGGAGGGACGAAAGTATAGTAATAAGATCGGTAGCGGCTGTACCTCCCTGGGGAAGTATAAGATAGGCAAACCCTATTACGGGAAATTTGGATTGGCGTACAAGCTCTATGGACTGGAGGAAACCAATAGTAATGCGCTAAAGCGCTTTGTAGTAATGCATTCCCATGCCTGTGTTCCCGATGAGGAAATAAAGGATGATATATGCCAGAGTAACGGTTGCCCAACAGTCAATCCTTCCTTTCTGGAAAAGCTCCGGATCATTGTTGATAAAGCTCCCAGGCCCATATTATTGTATATTTATGAGTAGTAGTAGCGCGTGTTGATCCATACAAAGGTAGCCGGAACAAGAAGAAAAAATGAAAGTGGGCATTTTAATGCACATTTCATATTTATCTTCGCGGCCTATGAGCAATAATAAAGAGACCTTGCCAACCGGCAGGCAGGTGGTGGTAAGCGGCGTACGTCCAACAGGTAATTTACACCTGGGTAATTATTTTGGCGCTTTGCGTAATTATGTAAAGATGCAGAATGAATATCATTGCTATTTTTTTATAGCCGATCTGCATTCTCTTACTACTCATCCGGATACCAAAGAACTAAAAGAAAATGTGCTTCATGTGGCGTCAGAATACCTGGCTTGTGGCCTTGATCCCGATAAGGTAGTTTTGTATTGCCAGAGTGATTTACCGCAGACCACCGAATTATATCTTTTTCTGAACATGATGGCCTATAAAGGTGAGTTGGAAAAAACCACCACTTTTAAAGATAAGGTACGTTTACAGCCGGAAAATGTAAATGCAGGATTATTAACCTATCCTGTTTTGATGGCGGCTGATATTATGATTCACCGTGCTCAGCTGGTACCTGTAGGTAAAGACCAGGAGCAGCACCTGGAAATGACCCGAACTTTTGCCAATCGCTTTAACCACCGCTATGGTGACGTTTTCCCCGAACCAAGGGCTTTTAACTTTGGCGAGCAATTGCTTAAAGTACCCAGCCTTGACGGAGCTGGTAAAATGAGTAAGAGTGAAAATCAATATGCTACCATTTACCTTTCGGATGATGATGAGCTGATCCGCAAAAAGATCATGAAAGCAAAAACAGATTCAGGTCCCACAGAAGCCAATAGCGCTAAACCAGATTATATAGAGAATGTTTTTGATTTGATGAAGCTGGTGAGCCAGCAGGACACGATTGATAAATTTGAAGCTGACTATAATAATTGTAATATACGTTACGGCGATCTGAAAAAGCAATTGGCTGAAGATATGGTTAATTATATAGCTCCAATCCGTCAGAAGGCAAAAGATATACGCGCTAACGAAGCTGAGTTAAATATCATATTGAAAGTTGGGGCCCAAAAAGCCGCTGAAAGTGCAGACAGGACGATTAATGCCGTACGTGAGGCCATTGGTCTAAAATATTTTTAACGCATAGAAAAAAGACTTACTATTGCCGAGTTTTTAAAATTATACCAACGAGCCTGGCTGAGACTTCAGGCACTATACAGCAAAAATGGCCAAGTCGAAATCGAAACCCAAACATATTGCGATAGCCGGTAACATTGGTGCCGGTAAAACTACATTAACACAAATGCTGGCCAAGCATTACAAATGGATACCTCATTTTGAAGATGTAGATCATAATCCGTACCTGATGGATTTTTATGAAGATATGCCAAGGTGGAGTTTCAATTTACAGATCTACTTTTTACATGGCCGTTTAAAGCAATTGCTGGATATACAGGAAGGTACCGAAACTATTATTCAGGATCGTACCATTTACGAAGATGCTAATATTTTTGCGCCCAACCTGCACGAAATGGGGCTGATGAGCAAGCGCGATTTCGATAATTATTTCGAGTTTTTTCAAACACTTAAAAAAATGGTGAAACCACCAGATCTCATGATCTATTTGAATGCATCAGTGCCTACCCTGGTGGGGCAGATACAAAAAAGAGGTCGTGAGTATGAAGAAAATATCCGCCTGGATTATCTGAAAAGACTCAACGAATTTTATAATAAATGGATTGCGGCCTACAAAGAAGGACCACTGCTGGTAATTGATGTAGACAAAAATAAATTCGGTGAAAACGAAGAACATTTTGGTGATATTATCACGAAAATCGACTCAACGCTCTACGGGTTGTTTTAATACGTCCCGCCCTTTTACTGCTGTACAGATATATGGGACATGATCCCCTTCATCACAATCTTCCTTTCTTCTTTGCCTGCTATGTTTTTTATTTAGCAGAAGTGTTTACTTTTATGCGCTGTTATTAAGGTTGCAAATGTTAAGTTTGTAACCATATTCAGTTTTCAATCTTCAATATTTACATGAAATACTTACCATTAAATCCTAAACTGTTTATTAATAACAGGGAGCGTTTTGTAAAGAAAATGCAGAAGAATTCTATTGCTATTTTTGTTTCAAACGAAGAAGTACCGCATAATGCAGACGCTTTATATAAGTATAAGCCTAATAGTTCTCTTTTTTGGTTAACTGGCATCAGGCAGGAAGATTCGATGCTCATCCTTTTTCCCGATAATCCGGATCCTAAATATAGAGAAGTACTGGTATTGGTTCGTCCTAACGAACTAAAAGAGAAATGGGATGGAAAACGATTAAGAGCAGCGGAAGCGACAGCCATTAATGGTATCAAAACAATTGTATGGACAGATGTTTTACCGGCTTTATTACAAGCCTGGATGCATGCTGCCGAAAACGTATACCTCGATTCTAATGAGCATGATCGTAAAGGATCCTGGCTCGATACTGCGCAAACACGTTACATTAAGCATATACAGGAGCGTTACCCACTGCATAATTACTTGCGTGCTGCACGTATTATGCACGAATTAAGGGCTGTAAAAACGCAGTATGAAATAGAAGTAATTCAGAAGGCCATTGATATTACCGAAAATGCCTTCCGCCGACTCTTACAATTTATAGAGCCCGGTGTATGGGAATATGAGATTGAGGCGGAGATCGTTCATTCTTTCCTGAGTCAGCGTGCAACAGGAGAAGGGTATAACAGCATTATCGCAAGCGGTGACAATGCCAGGGTATTGCATTACATCTTTAATAATAACCAGTGCAAAGATGGCGAGCTGATATTGATGGACTTTGGTGCTGAGTATGGTGGGTATAATGCCGATTTGACCCGTACCGTTCCTGTAAACGGTAAGTTCACGCCACGTCAGAAAGAAATTTATAATGCCTGCTTACAGGTGCATCATTATTGCGCCGGTATTCTGAAACCTGGTATTACCATCGCTGAGTATCACGAGAAAGCAGGGGATGAGTTTACCAAGCAATATCTGAAGCTGGGTCTGATTACCAAAGCCGATGTAAAGAACGAAGACCCTCAAAACCGGGCTTATCGCAAATATACCTATCATGGTATCTCTCACCATTTGGGTATTGATGTACACGACCTGGGTCCTAATTTTTACCAGCCTATTAAAGCCGGCATGGTATTTACGATTGAGCCAGGCATCTACATCGAAGAAGAGAAAATGGGTATCCGTATAGAAAATAATTTCTGGCTTACTAAAAATGGCAATATCGATTTGATGAAGAATATTCCCATCGAAGCTGATGATATTGAAAGATTGATGAAGCAAGGATAATAGCTAATGGTTGATAGCTCATAGGAGATTGAACACTACGAACTATTAACTATGAACCATGAACTTACATGAAACAGATCCCTAACTTATTTACCCTGCTCAACCTGTTGTTTGGTTGTATCGCCATCATTTATATTTTTAAAGATGATGGGTTTTTGATGACCAGTGCTGCCGGAACTTTCTCGATGGGGTTGATAGTAGCCGGAGTGTATATTTTCCTGGCCGCAGTGGTTGATTTCCTGGATGGTTTTGTAGCCCGGTTATTTAAGGCTACTTCAGAAATGGGTGCCCAGTTGGATTCGTTGGCGGATGCCGTTACCTTTGGTGTGGCTCCGGGCATGATCATGTACCGGCTGCTTCAATTGGCTTTAACCAAAGCAGCTTTACCTGTTGACAATATATGGTATTTGTTACCGGCATTGCTGATTCCCTGTTGTGCAGTATGGCGTTTAGCTAAGTTTAACCTCGATAAAGAACAGACCTATTACTTTAAAGGCGTGCCTACCCCGGCTGCAGGATTAGTGATTGCATCGCTACCTTTTATTGTAAATACCAATAGCAGTTGGGCAGAAGCGGGACTTTCTAACCCTTACATTTTATATGTAATTATAGTATTAGTATCTTTTTTAATGGTATCCAATATACCGTTGATCAGCCTTAAATTCAAAAATTTCAGTGTTAAAAGCAATACCGACAAGTTTGTCTTATTGCTGATCGCTGTATTGTCCATCATCTTCTTAAAATGGCTGGCGGTACCGGTTATATTTATCGCTTATGTGCTGCTGTCTTTAATTTTCAGACCCAATAAAGCTTAATAATGTTATACCTGGTTCCTACACCTATTGGTAATTTAAAGGATATAACCCTTAGGGCGCTGGAAGTGCTGAAGGAGGTAGATGTGATACTTGCGGAGGACACACGTACCAGTTCTCATTTACTGAACCATTACCAAATATCAAAACCTCTTACACCTTACCATCAGCATAACGAGCATAAAATTGTAGAGCACCTGGTACAACAATTGGCTGCCGGTAAAAAAATGGCCCTGGTAACGGATGCAGGCACGCCCGGTATTTCAGACCCCGCTTTTTTATTAGTAAGAGCCTGTGTGCAGCAAGGCATTGAAGTGCAAAGTTTACCCGGTGCTACGGCCTTTGTGCCTGCATTGGTCAATAGCGGATTACCTACTAATAGTTTCTGCTTTGAAGGTTTTCTACCTTTAAAAAAAGGACGCCATACTTTTCTGGAAAAATTAAAGAGTGAAGAGCGAACGATGATCTTTTATGAGTCGCCTATGCGGCTGGTTAAAACGCTGAATGACCTGGCTACTTATTTTGGTGCTGGCCGGCAATGTAGTGTAAGCCGCGAATTGACCAAAATGTTCGAAGAAAATAAACGGGGCAGTTTGCAGGAAGTAGCAGAATATTTTTCGCAGAAGACAGTAAAAGGCGAAATTGTGCTGGTTGTAGAAGGTTTTGGCGGGAAGCGAATGGAGAAAGAGCTGGCAGGGCATGGCGAGTAGAGAGATATTCAACATTCAATGTTCAATATTCACTTCCTCTGCGCCACTGCATCATCTTCGCGGGCCAGCCTGCCGGGGATAATCTCATTCTGGCTGGTAAGAAATAAAAAGCGAGTGGGGAAAGCAAGCAGGAGTTGAAAAATATTCAACGTTCATTCCTTTGCATCCTGGCGCATTATTATTTAAACGGTTAGGATTCCCTTAACATATATTTTATATTTGCGCTTTTCGTACTTAAGGATAACGATTATGATCAGGAAACTTGTAACGGTCGCTTTAGCCTGTTTTTGGGGAACAATTGCATGTGCTCAACAGGGATATTGGCAACAGAAAGTAAAGTATGTAATGGACGTAGACATGAATGTGCAGTCCGACCAGTTTACCGGTAAACAGAAATTAGAGTATTGGAATAATTCTCCCGACACATTAAAAAAGATTTTCTATCATTTATACTGGAATGCTTTTCGCCCGGGAAGTATGATGGATAACCGCAGCCGCCGCCAGGGTGAGATAAGCATTAATGGTAAGCCAGATTGGGATCCAAGGGTAAGAGGACGTATTGATAGTTTGGCGCCGGATGAAATAGGCTTTCAGAAAGTAAAATCTTTAAAACTAAATGGGGTTCCTCAAAAATTTGAAGAGCTCGAAACCATTTTAATGGTGCCGCTAACCAAAGCCATTTTGCCCGGGCAAAAAGTAGTGCTGGATATGGAGTTCGAAGCCCAGGTGCCTTTACAGATCAGGCGCAGCGGGAGGGATAATCCTACGACCAAAGTTCGCTATTCCATGAGTCAATGGTATCCGCGCATTTGCGCGTATGACAAGGCTGGCTGGCATCCTACGCCTTATGTAGGACGAGAGTTTTATGGCCCTTTCGGCGAGTTCGAGGTCAATATCAGTATTGATAGAAATTATATGCTGGGTGGTACCGGTTATTTGAAAAATGCCAACCAGATAGGTTTTGGTTATGAAACTGCCGGCGTAAAGCCAGTAGTGCCCGCTACTGAAAAACTTACCTGGAGGTTTACAGCATCGAACGTGCACGATTTTATGTGGGCCGCCGATCCGGAGTTCATTCATAAAACCAAACTGATCAAAGATGGCATTACGCTTCATTTACTATATAAAACGGCCGGCAAAAAGGCCGAAGACTGGGAGAACATTCTGACACAAGCTGAAAGAGCCTATCCTTTTATAGAAAAGCAATTTGGCGCCTATCCTTACAAACAGTACTCTTTTATAACCGGTGGCGATGGCGGTATGGAATATCCGATGGCCACTTTATTGGCAAGCCCCGGCGCCTGGTTACACGAATGGTTTCATAGCTGGTACCAGGGTGTGCTGGCCACCAACGAAAGCCTGTATCCCTGGATGGATGAAGGTTTTACATCCTATGCAGAAAATATCGTGAGTGTTTGGTTGAAGAATGGCAACCGCGATACAGCTAACACTTCTGACTATAACAATTATTACAAGCTGGCCCGAAGTAATTTTGAAGAGCCGCTGGCTACTCATGCTGATCATTTCAATACCAATATGGGATACAGCATCGCCAGCTACTCCAAAGGGGCCGTGTTCTTAGAGCAACTGGGATATATTGTTGGCGCAACAACGCGCGACAAGATCTTACTGGATTACTATAATATTTGGAAGTTTAAACATCCTACTATTGATGATTTTATACGGGTTGCTGAGAAGGAAAGCGATATGAAGCTGGACTGGTATAAAGAGTTTTGGGTAAATAGTATCAAAACCATTGACTATGCTATTGATAATGTCTGGGAGGAAAATGGAAAAACGCAGATCCGCCTGCGCAATAAAGGGCTTATTGCTATGCCTGTTGACCTGGTAGTTACCCGGGAAGATGGCAAGCAGGAGCTGTATTATATTCCTATGGACCTGATGTATGGTACGAAGGCCGAAGAAACTGCGATCCTCCGCAAAACCTTCCCGGTATGGCGCTGGACCAACGAGACCTATGTTATTTCAACCGATTTGAAAAAAGAAGATATTGCTACTATAGAGATTGATCCCAGCCAGCGGATGGCCGATATTAACCGGCAAAATAATAAGCAGAATTTTTAACGTATTAAGGAATTTAACCTGGATGACGCCGGACTCAGTCCGGCGTTTTTTTATGCAGCATCTGCAATATTTAACAAATTGTGCGAAAAAAATATTTGTTACGAATTCATTTTACTTCTACATTTGTAGAAATAAATCTATAGTTGTAGAATGATTAAGTTGTCAAAGTCCGAAGAGCAGTTAATGGAATATATCTGGCAAAAGGAAAAAGCTTTTATGAAAGACCTGATTGAAAGCTTTCCCGATCCGAAGCCGGCAAGCACTACCGTAGCTACATTGTTGAAACGTATGACCGATAAAGGTGTTATAGCCTTTAACCAGTATGGAAATTCGCGGGAATACTATCCCTTAATAAAGAAGGCGGATTATTTTTCTACTCATGTAAGTAGTATGATCAAAAATTATTTTGACGATTCTGTAGTACAGTTCGCTTCTTTTTTTACTAAAGAAACCAATTTGAGTAAATCGCAGCTGGAAGAATTAAAAAAGATCATCGATTCTGAAATCAAAAAAAAGAAATGATATGCTTATCTATCTTTTAAAAATGATTGCCTGCAGTGCCGCTTTTTATGGGCTTTATGCGCTGCTGTTTCGAAACGAAAAAATGCTGGTATTTAACAGATTTTATTTGTTGGGAAGTTTACTTTTTTCTTTTCTGATTCCTTTGGTAGCTATACCCGTAGAAGCTCCCGTTATTGCGCCGGTCTTTATGGAGAATACCAGTTTAATGAATCAGGAAGTAAAAACATCCTTGAAGCCAGATGCTAAATCAGGGATAGGAATTGTCAGTTTGATAGTTGTGACTTTCGCTGTCGTAAGTAGTTGCTTAATGTTTCGGTTGATCAGGAATTATTTGACAATAAAAAAGGCAGTAAAGCAAGGACAAGTCTTTCTTATTGAAAAGATACAGGTAGTCTTACTGGATCAACCTCTAACGCCACATAGTTTTTTAAATACTATTTTTTTGAATAGAGATGAGTATAATAGTGGTAAAGTAGAAACAGAAGTGATACAACATGAAATTGCTCATATAAAACAAAAACACAGCTGGGATATTTGTTTACTTGAATTGGTTCAGGTTTTTGCCTGGTTTAATCCCGTAATTTATTTATACAAAAAATCTATTAAAATCAACCACGAATTGTTGGCTGATGCTTCAGTAGTAAAACAACTGGATAATGTGCGCAGTTATCAGGAAATTTTATTACGGCGGGCTATTGCGCAAAGCACGTTTGTATTGGCCAGCAGTTTTACATTTTACACCACAAAAAAACGATTAGTCATGTTAACAAAAAAAATAAAAATAGCGAAAATGCTACTACTGGTATCTGTAGTACTTCCGGTTTTTTTTCTTTTAGTAGTTATCTTTTCCAGGAAGGTCTATTCTCAAAAAGCAACAACGCCAGATAAAACCCGAATAGCAGACGTTAGTAATTTAAAGAATAAATACCCTCCCGGCGCAAATGGTATGGTATTGAAATTTAAAGATCGAAAACCTGATAAGTTTATTATCGAGTATCCGGATAGGCCCCAATTGATTGAGGACGCTTCTACTTTGGAAAAAGTTAAAATAATTGAGGATAAATACAATATTGATTTTTTAACCAAAGCAATAGAATCTCTTAGGTTAGACGCTGGAAATAGTATTGCGGCTGCAGTTCTTCGTACAACAAGGGTTATAGTTAAGTATCAAAACAATGTTAGAACGGCACATATATATTATGAAGATGGGCGTGTAATTAAAGGTGATATTTCATCTGACGAAAAAGCAGCTACTTTTGAAAAGAAATATGGAATACAGCTTCCTCCACCACCTCCACCAGCACCGGCGGAAGCAAAAGTGAAAGCGCCCTTAACACCCGAAGGACCAGAATCAACAATGACAACCAAGTTAACTCAGTTGCCTGCAAAGCCGTCTTCAGAGCTATCAAGGTTAACCAAAATAGCGGAAGAGGAGTTGAGGAGATTGAGCGTTCAACAAAACAATGACAAGATATTAAAACCACTAATGAAGCCTGAGAAAAGCGAAGGTATGCTTGCTCTTATATCGCCTGCAGGAAACCGGTAACATGCTCCTAATGTTTCAGCTGCAATAAAAGTGATGCTACAGACTTTATCTGATATTGTAAAAGAACGGGTTGGAATAGTAATAAAAGAATAGTCTTTTGCCAAAGGAGTTGACGGCGAGTCAAGAGAAATATTTTTAAAAGTATCGTTCAGAAATTTTTAAAAAGAAATATGCTTATCTATATTCTGAAAATGATTGCCTGCAGCGCCATTTTTTATGGGCTTTATGCGCTGCTGTTCCGAAACGAAAAAATGCTGGTATTTAACAGGTTTTATTTGTTAGCGGCCTTAGTAATATCGTTTGTTATTCCTGTTATCACCTTTACCGTTTATGTAAGTGATAATGCTGGTTATGTTGCAATGAGACCCATTAAAGAGCCAGATAGTTGGATCAATGATGTAATGATAGTGCTTACTGCTATATCAATGGCTGGCAGTGTTTTTCTGCTGTTGAGATTCATAAAAAACTTATTAAGTCTAAAAGACAGATTCAACAAAAAGCAGGAAATTCTAAATTTTAAGGGAGCAAGAATTATTCTTTTGAAAGAACCGGTGCTGCCGCATAGTTTCCTCAATACTATATTTTTAAATAGCGATCAATATCATGGAGCGCATATAGAAAAAGAAGTATTGGAGCATGAGCTTACTCATGTAAAACAGAAACATTCCTGGGATATTTTGTTTGTTGAGCTGTTACATATTTTTTGTTGGTTCAATCCGTTCATCTACTTGTACAAACGATCTGTAAAGATCAATCATGAACTGCTGGCTGATGCCGCCGTAGTAAAGCAACTGGGTGATGTGCGCAGTTACCAGGTGGTTTTGTTGCAACGGGCTACCGCGCAAAGTTCGTTGGCATTGGCCAGTAGTTTTAATTTCTCCACCATTAAAAAAAGAATGACCATGTTACACAAAAAATCAAATCCGGCTATCACAGGTCTGAAAGCTATGTTATGCCTGCCATTATTGGTCTTATTGGTTTTCATATTTAGTGAGCGTGTGTATGCGCAGGTTCCGCCACCACCGCCTAAGCCACCGCAACTTAAAACCACTTCTAAAGGAAAGCCAGCAGATGTCGATGTTTTTACTGTTAAAACTAAAAGAGGTAATAATAGTGAGGCAACAATCAAATATAAAAATGGCCAAGAGGTAAATGGAGACGTTTCTACACCTGAGAAGAAAAAAGCATTTGAAAAGAAATATGGAGTAGAACTCCCTCCACCACCACCACCCGCGCCGCCAACCAGGAAAAAGAAAATAGCGGCTCCACCACCACCACAGCCTCATCCAGCAGTGGTAAAAGTGAAAGCTCCATTGCCTCCTCCTGCGGCACCACTGCCCCCCAAAAAAGCGAAGATTGTCCCGCCACCCGCTCCACCTAAACCTAAGAAAAGCGAACAGGTGGTCTCATTCACAACTCCCGTAATAGTGAAAGATAAAAAGACAAACGAAGCATCTGCTAAACATCAGGAACTCGGGGTTGCTGCTAGAAAGCAAGTGAAACGATTGGCCCCCCTGTTATCGTAAAAGATGATGAGTTACATAAAATCATCAGAGAATCGTCTCCTGCAGAAGGTGTGGATAAAGCAAGAATACTTGACTTTTAGACGTTATAAAAAACGCCGGCCAAATTGCCGGCGTTTTTATTTTACCTTAAATCAGTTTCACACTTCTTTCCACAAAAGCTGTAAGATCAGCACCGGTCAGCATACCCTGCGCCAGTAAGGCCAGGTCAAATGCCTGTTGGGCTAACGCTTTCTGTGCATCATTATTGCTTTCGGCTAATATTTTAGTAGCTAACGGATGATTGGCATTCACTGCTACTTTATAACGATCAGGCATAGAGCCATAGAAACTCATTCCTCCACCCATGGCCGACATATCTTTCATGCGACGCATAAACTCGTCCATGGTAACCGTTACCGGCAACCCATCAGCAGAAAGGTTCTCAACACTTACCTCCATACCGGGTTTGGTAATAGCTTCTTTAAATACGGTTTCCAGCTCCTTGCTTTGTTCTTCACTTAAGCTGCTTTCTATTTTCTCGTCTTTGTCGATCAGCTTTTCTACCACATCGGCATCTACACGCTTGATCTGGGTTTTCTCCAGGTCGCGCTCCAGGTGGCTTACAAAGTGATTATCCAGCGGACCATCTAATAATAATACATCATATCCTTTTTTCTCAGCGGCGTTGATGTAGCTATGTTGCCTGTCAGCATTGGCTGAGTAAAGGAATATTACATTGCCGTCTTTATCTGTTTGAGTTGGAGCTACTTTTTCACGATACTCAGTTAATGTAAAGAAGTCTTTATTTACATTATTCAACAGCACAAAATCTTTCGCACGTTCAGCAAATTTAGGTTCGCTAACGATGCCATATTTTACAAATACACCGATATCATTCCATTTTTCTTCGTAGCTTTTGCGGTCATTCTTAAACAGCTCCGCTAATTTATCAGCTACCTTTTTGGTAATATAGGTGTTGATCTTTTTTACGTTACCGTCTGCTTGCAGGAAAGAACGGGAAACGTTCAACGGGATATCCGGTGAGTCAATCACACCATGCAACAGCATCAGGAACTCAGGAACAATGTCTTTTACATCATCAGTAATAAATACCTGGCGACTGAACAATTTGATCTTATTGCGTTGTATTTCAACATCGTTTTTAATTTTAGGGAAATACAAAACACCTGTAAGGTTGAATGGATAGTCTACGTTCAGATGTATCCAGAATAAAGGATCTTCGGTGAAGGGATATAATTCCTTATAAAAATTTAAGTAGTCTTCATCTTTTAACTCCGATGGCGCTTTGGTCCAGATTGGTTTAACCGTATTAATGATATTAGGTGTCTCAACCTCTTTGTATTTAGGTTTGCCTTCCTCATCTTCACCATCTGGTTGGCTTTCTGTTTTAGTGCCAAATTGAACCGGAACCGGTAAGAACTTGGCATACTTATCTAAAATAGATTGGAGCTTGTGATTTTCTAAAAAGTCTTTATTCTCTTCATTAATGTACAGGATAATGTCTGTACCTCTTTCAGTGCGATTACCTTCGCTTAATTCAAATGTAGTGCTGCCATCGCATATCCAGCGAGCCGGTTCTGCCCCTTCCTGGTAGCTTAAAGTGTTGATTTCTACTTTGTCGGCCACCATAAAAGCAGAATAAAAGCCTAAGCCAAACTGGCCGATAATCTCATTCGCATCTTTCGCTTCCTTGAACTTTTCGAGGAACTCACTGGCACCTGAAAACGCCACCTGGTTGATGTATTTTTTAATTTCTTCGGCAGTCATGCCAATTCCGTTATCAGAAATGGTAATGGTTTGAGCATCTGCATCCAGTTTTACCTGTACCAGGGGTTCTCCCAACTCGCCATTAAACTTACCAAGGGAAACCAGGCGTTTAGCTTTTTGAGTGGCGTCTACAGCATTGGAAACTAACTCACGAAGGAAAATTTCGTGATCGCTGTACAAAAACTTTTTAATAATAGGGAAGATATTCTCTGTGTGGATCGAAATAGTACCTTTTTCCTGAACCATATATTGAATTTATTTTTTGCTTTCTAATCAAAATTGATACCGGGAGCTGTTTAGAGCCAGATTGTCAGATTTGGTGAAAATAATTCAGGATCAGGCGATGTGAGGTATATTTTGGATGGTGGATCGCAGTCCCGGATATCCTATTTATGTTGTTAGAAAGGGTATATGGAGCGATTGCCGCTTTGTTGTAATGAAAGTGATCGTACGGACCTGATGGCAACAACGAACTGCAATTGCTTTTTTCATCGCCTTAGGGGCGTAATATGAAATATTTTGCTACCCCTGACATTAAATTGTTCTTATATTTTACATGATGCACTGGTAATTAAGCATTTGTTTTATCTTAGTAGTATGTATGATAAAAACTTTTTCCAGGTAGATAGTGAAATTGCATGGAAAGATCTGGGTAATGGAGTATCCAGGCAGATGTTAGGACATAACGGACAGATGATGATGGTAAAAGTAAAATTCGAGTCCGGGGCCGTTGGTGCCATGCACCAGCATCCGCATGTACAGGTGAGCTATGTAGAAACTGGTGTTTTTGAACTGACTATAGGAGACGAAACCAAAACTTTACGATCCGGAGACGGCTATTTTGTGCCGCCTGATGTATTACATGGCTGCTTATGTATAGAAGCGGGCGTATTAATTGATGCATTTACTCCCGCCCGGGAAGATTTCCTGGATTAGTGGCTGTAATCTTATCGAATAATGTCAGGGGCTGATGTTTGAATAGGGCCAACTCATCGAAAGTTGTGAAAACCGGTGTGTAAAGATTTTTATTTTCACCCTATAAACACAAACCAATGACCTTACTTCAAATGGACACAGTTACCAACCAGGCTTCTTTCTTTGCTTTAAAGGCTAAAGAAATGGCTATTGAATACGCCCCTAAATTAGCAGGCGCTATATTGGTATACATTATCGGTTCCTGGATTATTAAGAAAATAACCCAGTTGTTGAATAAACTTTTCATCAAGAAAAATTACGATCCTTCTCTAAGAACTTTTTTATCTTCTCTGGTGCGTGTGGCTTTAACTATTTTGTTATTGCTTTCGGTATTTGAGATGATCGGTGTAAAGATCACCGCCTTTGCCGCCTTGCTGGCAGGTGCTGGTTTGGCTATAGGAGCGGCCTTGAACGGCTCTTTAGGGAATTTTGCCGGTGGCGTAATGATGTTATTGTTTAAGCCTTTCAAAGTAGGAGATATGATCGAAGCACAGGGCCAGACGGGTATAGTACTGGAACAAGGTATATTTAATACGATCATTCTTACGGCAGACAATAAGACGGCTATTCTTCCTAATGGTCCGCTTTCAACCGGCACGATCATCAATTATACTTCACACGGAAACTTAAGGGTAGATCTTACTATGGCGATTGCACCGGATATGGATATTGCAAAAGCAAGGGAAGTAGCCATTGCCGCCATGAAGCAACATCCTAAAGTACTCGATACGCCAACACCAGAAGTGAGCGTATTAAAGGTGGGTGATGGAATGGTTACATTAGCAATTCGTCCCTATACTACTCAGCCCGATTATTGGGATGTATACTTTGGTGTACAGGAATTGGTTAAAAATGCATGGGATGCTAATAATGTTGCAGGGCCTGTACCTCACAGGGTATTGATACAGAAATAAAATAACCTGATAATGTTTAAAGCAGCACATTGATGTGCTGCTTTTTTTCGTTAACAAATGGTAGTGTTATATGAAAAAATAATATACTTGCAGTTGAATTGAACCTTGTAGCAGGGCGAAAATCGACTTCAGTGTATGTGAAATGTAGAAGCTGGTTCAACTAATAAACTAAATACCTAAATGCATAATCTGTTACCTTTTCTGCTGGCTATGATAGCAGCGATCGTGTTGCTGCAAATGTTTGCAGCAAAGCTTAAAGTTGCTTATCCTATATTACTGGTGGTGGCAGGTTTGCTGGTTAGCTTCGTGCCGGGTTTGCCCGTAGTAAAGATCAATCCCGACCTGATCTTTTTTATTTTCTTACCACCCTTATTATTTGAAGCGTCCTGGACCATATCTTTTAAAGAGATGCGGAAATGGTATCGTATCATCACCAGCTTTGCTTTTCTGGTAGTTTTTTTCACCGCTATGTCGGTAGCTGTTGTAGCTAATCATCTTATACCTGGCTTTACTATTGCATTAGGTTTTTTGCTCGGTGGCATCGTATCACCTCCCGATGCCGTGAGTACTGCAGCAATTACCAAGTTTGTAAAAATTCCACGGTCAACGGCTGCCATATTGGAAGGCGAAAGCCTGCTAAACGATGCTTCTTCGCTGATTATTTTCCGCTTCGCTTTGGTGGCTGTTGGTACCGGGCAATTTATCTGGCAGGATGCTGCAGTTAGCTTTCTGTGGATGGTAATTGGTGGCGCAGGTATTGGCTTGCTGCTGGCCTGGATATTTGTACAGGCACATAAGAAACTCCCCACTGATGCTCCTTCCGATATTGCACTTACTTTGATAGAGCCTTACTTTATGTACTGGATCGCCGAACAATTGCACAGTTCAGGTGTGTTAGCGGTGGTGATAGGAGGGCTTTATATGTCGTCGAAACGCCTGGTCTTCCTCAATAGTGCCAGCCGCATACGCGGTTATAGCGTTTGGGAAAGTTTTGTGTTTATTTTAAATGGTATTGTGTTTTTGATAATAGGGCTTGAGCTTCCTGAAATTGTAGACGGTATCCGTTCGAAGGGCATACCGTTGAATACTGCCATAGGTTATGGTATACTGGTCACCGTTGTGTTAATTCTTTCCAGGATGATCAGCAGTTATGCCGCATTGTTCGCCACATTAATTTTCAGAAGGCGCTCGTTACCACATGTATCCAACAGGCGGAGAAGATACCTTATGCCATTGTTACTGGGCTGGACAGGAATGCGGGGTGTGGTGTCGCTGGCTGCAGCTTTGGCAATACCCGTTACACTGAGTGATGGAACCGCCTTTCCCCACCGCGACCTGATACTGTTTATCACTTTTGTGGCTATTTTATTGACTTTACTGGTACAGGGACTTACATTGCCGTTTATTATAAAACGCAGTCGTTTGTTTGATGGGATCTTTAATGAAGCTGCCGAGGAAGAGACCCGTAAGAAAATGAAGCAAGGTTTAAAACAACATGTATATGAAGTTTTAAAAGGTAGGTATGAAAGTGATTTGAACGGAAATGCAGGCATTGAAAAGATACTGAAGCAATGGGAAGAAAGGGCTAAAGCTGCCGATGATAGCTGGATGAATGAAAAAACCAAGGTGATCTTTGTAGAATTACTGGAAAGTCAACGGCAATACCTCACCGAGTTAAATAAGGATCCTGCTATCGATGAGGAGATCATCCGTCAGCAACTGTACCAGATAGATCTGGAAGAGGAAAGGTTGAAAATTATTTAGTATGCTGGATGGTAACCCAGTATGATAGCAAATCCCCGGCTTTTGATCCGGGGATTTTATATGCAACTAATCAACGTACTGTAAACTCCGATATGTGTTTAACAAGGTCGATCTGGCATGAATCAAAAGGTATGAACCAGTGCCGCCGTTCCGCCTGGCTGCAATTGTATTGCGGTACTTCCTTTTTTGCTTTTTTTATTTCCATTCGACCACAAAATAATCCCTCCGGTGGCTACCAATGCACCGGCTATCAATCCAACTGATCCTGCAATAGCCTGTCCGTCCCAGGAACTAAAAGACCCCGATTTGTCGGCAGTAGCCATAAGAATGCCACCCGCGGCCATTAGCCCTATTCCTGAAAATGTAAGCACTTTACCGGTTTTACTTCTTTTCCAGCAACGGTCGGTTTCATTTTGCATCCATTGCTGCTGGTTACTATCTTGGGTAATGTAAACAGGCGAGTGAGAAACCGGTACAGCATAGTTCGCCAACAAGCTATGCTGAGCCTGGGATTTATAAGAAAACAGACTTATGATACATGATAATAAAATACTTTTCATATGCGACGTTTGTACTCAAAAAGTACAACATTTGTGCCCAAAGTACAGTTTGGTAGCTAACATGCTGTCGCACAGTAATGCATAATCTGCTACAATAATCTATAAGTGCTGTTTGGTTTTTTTGAGAAAACGAATAGTGAGGAAAATAGCTGAAAAACTCAGGCCGCTGATGAAGCCTATCCAGATGCCTTTCTCCGCCATGCCAAAATGGAATGCTGCCAGGTAGCCCAGAGGAATACCCAATACCCAGTAAGCGATAAAAATAAAAAGGGTGGGTACATTCACATCTTTAATACCACGCAATAACCCGGCACTGGTTGCCTGTATAGCATCGGGTATCTGAAACGCGGCAGCAAACAACAGTAATGCGGCAGCTATGCTGATCACTTTTTCTTCATGGTTGAAAAGTAATGGCAGCTGTTGTTTGAAGACGGCGAATAAAATGCAACATACGGCTCCGTAAATTAGTGCCAGCACTACCGTGCTTTTGCCAATGATCGCTATGCGTTTCCAGTTAGTGGTGCCAAATGCATGACTAACCCTGATAGAGCCGGCCTGCGATAAACCCAGCGATACCATGAAGGCAAAAGCAGCAGAGCTAAGCGCTATCTGGTGCGCGGCCTGTTCTGCAGCTCCTATTGTTCCAACTATGATGCCCGATACTGCGAAAGCACCTGCTTCCATTCCTATTTGCAAACTACTGGGAATGCCTATTTTTAAAAGCTGCCTTAAAGTATCTTTTCTGATCTTCCATTGGGTTTTAGAAACGGCCATATATTTCTTAAACACTTTGTGATTGAGTATTACAATTCCCAGTAAAACGAAAATGGTAACGCGGGTAATCAATGTGGCGTAACCCGCACCAATCAGCTCCAGGCGGGGGAAGCCCCAGTTGCCATAAATAAGTAACCAGTTCAAAAAAACATTTAAGGGTATGGCTGCAATGGATAAAGCCATGGCTGTTTTGGTATACTGTAAACCATCAGCAAATTGCTTTAAGGTCATGAACAAAACCATCGGGATAATAGAAAAGCTCATCAGGGTCATAAAAGGCATTGCGAGTTTTACAACTTCGGGATCCTGTTTGAGATGTAACAATATGTCGCGTCCGAAAAACAGTCCAAGCGATATTAATACCCCGAAAACTGCACAAAGCCAGAAACCGTTATAGAAATAGTGGGATACCTGTTGCTTGTCGAATTTGCCATGCGCTAAAGAAACCATCTGAGCAACAGAAATAGTGATACCTATGCCGAATATAAAGGGAATATTGATAACGTTCAACACCAATGCGGCTGCCGCCAGTTGCTTATAACCGGTATAACCGATCATGGCTGTGTCTATGAGGTGCAAACTCATTTGAGCGAGCTCACCAAAAATAATAGGGAGGGCCAGTTTTAAAGTATTCCTGGCTTCAGTTTTATAAGAAAGGTACATGAGATCCGTATGTTAGTATAAATAAGTTTAGTGGATTTGGTTGTTAGGTGTAATACATGATCGTATCATATTGAAACAGCACCCTTCCGTTATTTTCGTATCGATGAAAAAGATCATGCATTTCACTTAATATTTCATCATGTAGCAAGCCTTGTTTGGGCATAAACGATGAAGAGCGTGCTCTGCCTTTAAAACCTGCCCAGTCAAAAGACTGACTATTGCTCAAAACCTGCTTTTTCATTTGCCGGGGTTGGAAAAAATCATGTATCGCCTCAATATCAAACTTTCTATGTTTTGAGGTTGCGTATTCCGGAACCAGGCGATGAAGAACAGCTTCATAGCTGCTGGTAAAAGGAGCGTCGTCCTTTCGTACATTCCATATCAGCAGCATATGGCCGCCTGGCTTAAGAATGCGCATAAACTCTTTTTTCGTTTCAATGGGGTCAAACCAATGAAAAGCAGTTCCTGCAACAATCAGATCGATAGTCTGATCTGCCAGTTGCGTTGCTTCAGCCGAACCATTAATGACTTTAAGATTTGTGTCAGAGCCCAAAAGCTCGCTACAAGCAGTGCGCATAGCATCATTAGGCTCAACTGCGTAGGTGAGATTGCCGTTATCCAGGAATAACTCGGTAAGCAAGCCGGTACCTGCGCCTATGTCCGCTACTACATTATCCGATCTAAACTGAAGGTCTTTCTTCAGGATGTCGATAACCTCTTTCGGATACTTCGGACGATACTTTACATAATCTGCAACGCGGTCAGAGAAGAGTTGTTTAGGATCTGTCATACAATTACAATTTTTCAATGACCATAGCGCTGGCGCCACCGCCACCATTGCAAATACCGGCAGCTCCATATTTCGCATTATGTTGCTTGAGCACATGGATCAATGTAATAATGATCCTCGCGCCACTGGCTCCCAATGGATGGCCCAGCGAAACAGCCCCACCATTTACATTTACCTTTTCAGGATCAAGCCCCAGTCTTTTTGTATTCTCTATGCCTACAACACTAAATGCCTCATTAAGTTCCCAGAAACTGATATCTTCCGTAGAGAGCTTTGCTTTCGCAAGAGCCTTTGGTAAAGCCAGCGAAGGGGTGGTGGTGAACCATTCAGGGGCTTGTTCTGCGTCAGCATAAGAGACGATTTTTGCAATAGGTTTTAATCCCAGTTCTTCACATTTTTCTTTGCTGATCAAAACAAGTGCAGCCGCTCCGTCATTCATAGTGCTGGCATTGGCGGCTGTTACAGTCCCATCTTTCTTAAAAGCAGGATTCAAAGAAGGTATCTTCTCGAATTTTACATTAAAGGGCTCTTCATCTTTCTCAAAAATTACGGGATCACCCTTACGCTGCGGTATAGTAACCGGAATTACTTCTTCTGCAAAGCGGCCCCCGTTCCAGGCTGCCTGGCTTCTTTTATAGCTTTCTATTGCAAATGCGTCCTGCTCTTCTCTGCTGATACCACATTCGCTGGCGCATAACTCAGCTGCTATTCCCATAGCGTTGCCATCATACACATCCGTCAATCCGTCTTTAGCCAAACCGTCTATAAGATTCGTATTGCCGTATTTATTGCCCCATCTTAAGTTAGGTGAATAAAACGGCACATTGCTCATATTTTCCATCCCGCCCGCTATCACAATATCTGCGTCCCCTAACAGTATACTTTGAGCGCCCTGGGTAATGGCCTTCATGCCACTGGCACAAACCTTATTGATGGTGGTACAATTTACTTCGTTGGGTAGCCCGGCAAATTTAGCAGCCTGTCTTGCCGGTGCCTGTCCCAAGTTAGCCTGTAAAACACAGCCCATTAAAACATCCTGAACCAGTTGGCCATCAATGCCTGCTTTTTCAATAGCCGCTTTAATAGCAATACCGCCTAATTGAGTTGCCGTAAGATCTTTTAAACTGCCACCGAAACTTCCCATAGGAGTACGCACAGCAGTAAGAATGTATACTTCTTTGTTATTCATATAGCTGGATTTAATGCAAATGTAGTTTTCTTTTTAAAACTGCGCTGTTACCACCTGGTTATTAAATCGCCAGTAAATACGATATAACATTGTTTTTAATTGAATACTGCCTGAGAGCCGGCAGACGTGAGGGCGCCGGGATATATGGATTTTAGAAGACAATTTTGCTTTTTCTTCGCGTCTTTACATCATGGCGGTTCAATCTTTTATACATAATATAAAATATCCTTTACAACTATGGGCAGGCGCGAGGATAAAAAAAAACATGTAAGTTTGAAAAGATTTGCCAAACCGGTTAGTTCGGAGATATCTTATAAAGAAAACTAAAAACCACAAGCATGAAATTAAATGTTGCTTTGTTACTGATGCTGGCTATTGCTATGTCGGCTTTTAATAAGAATGATGTTGCTAAAGAACCTGTAAAGGAAATCATTACCGGAGCTGATCAGACAAACTTATATGTACCTTATTTAAAGGGAAAGCGGGTTGCTATTATGGCCAATCCTACAACTATTATCGGTAAGAAGCACCTGGTAGATAGCCTGAAAAGCCTGGGCATTAACATTGTAAAAGTATTCGGGCCCGAACATGGATTCAGGGGTAATGCCAGCGCGGGTGTAAAAATAAAAGATGAAGTAGATGCTGCTACAGGTATACCCATTATTTCGTTATACGGCCCCAAAAATAAGCCTACTAAAGAGGATATGGCGGATATAGATGTATTGCTATATGATCTGCAGGATGTAGGAGTACGCTTCTATACCAATATTAATGCCTTGTCCCGGCTGATGGCGGCTTGTGCCGAGAATAATAAAGAAATGCTGATCCTCGACCGGCCCAACCCTAACGGCTACCTGGTTGATGGTCCGATCCTCGACATGAAGTATAAATCGGGTATTGGTATGTTCCCGATTCCTATGTCGCATGGATTAACCGTAGCAGAATTTGCACAAATGGCTAACGGCGAAGGCTGGCTGGCCAATAAGTTGAAGTGTAAATTAAAGATCATTAAGGTTGCAAATTACAATCACAACATGCCTTATACGTTGCCGGTGAAACCGTCGCCCAATTTAAATACACAACAGGCTATTTTGTTATATCCCTCTACCTGTATGTTCGAAGGGGTTTATATCAATCACGGTCGGGGTACGCAGTTTCCCTTTACTGTTTTAGGTAGTCCCGAATTAAAAGGCAAATATTCTTTTTCTTATACACCTATTTCTATTAACGGCATGGCAGAAACGCCTATTTTTATGAACGAGGTTTGTTATGGGCTCGATCTGAGAAATTATGATACAGAGCAATTACGCAAAAGCGGAAAGATCAACATTCAATGGATTATGGAGTTGTATAAAGCGCATCCTCAGAAAGAAAAATTCTTTGAATCTAAGTTCAGTAATCAAATGAACAATATAGAGATTCAGATTGGTAATGGTATTTTTCGAAAACAAATTATCGATGGTGTATCCGAAGCCGAGATCCGCAAAAGCTGGGAACCAGGCTTGAGCCAGTATAAAGAAATGAGGAAGAAATATTTGCTGTATCCTTAGTTTAGTTGACTAGTTGAAAAGTTGACTTGTTGACAAGGTAAATATAGCCATCTCATCTATCCTTGTCAACTTTATCTGCCGGCAGGCGGGCTTTCAACCAGTAAAATTTTAAACAAGTTAACCAGTCAACCAGTAAACTAACACTACCTCCACACTTCTTTCCCCTTCCACTTGCCGCTGCGCATATACCACCAGGCAAAAACGAAAGTAACAAACCAGTAGAGGAACTCGCTGGCCCAGGCATACACCAGTGATAACTGAAGTTTTTCCACCACAATAAATACATAGACGGTATAAGCAACAATTGCAGCGATTTCTATTTTTAGGTTCATTTTAGTATTACCGGTGCCCGTAATACTGTTGAGCCATACAACCGCAACCGACATCATGATGAGGCACACGGAAATGGTGCGCACTACCGGTATGGCATCTGCAATAAAACCTTGCTCGGCACCATAAATACTCAAAAGTGTAGCGGGGAATAGATTAAGCAAAACGCATAATACTACGATGGTAAAAAAGCTTAGCCGCGCAATTTTTCGTACCAGGTAAAGTACTTCTTCCTGCCGCTGCTGACCTATAATATTACTCACCATCATGTTCGTGGTATTGGCATAAGACCAGGTGAAAATGCCGAACACCGCAAAAATATTTCGCATAGTATTACTAATAGCCAGTTCCCTTTCTCCATGATGTTCGATCAGCACATAAAACAACAACCAGGCGCTTACACTCAACACAAATTGCATCACCAGTGGCAGCGATTGGTTGAAAATGATCTTAATAGTACCAGAGTCAGGTTTTTTATCCTGGAATAATGAAAAGCGGTGAACAAAGCCCTTCCTGAAAATGATCAGGAAAACGATAATTGCACCTGTTATTTCTGCGATAACAGACGCATAGGCAGCGCCGTTAAATCCCATTTCAGGAAAGCCCCATTTGCCGAATATGAGTGTATAGTCTAAAAATACATTCACCAGCGCTTCTGCAATAAAGGCATATTTAAGGTATTTGCTGTTGTTGGTGCCCACCAAAAGAGCATTGCCCATCTGAAAAATATACAGAAAAGGAAGTCCCCAGGCCCGGATTTTTATAAACGAAACGGCCTCCTCCAGAACCGCTTCACTTTTCAATACCGAGGAAAGAAATAAGTTAACCAGCAGATAATTTAGACTAATGATCACAAAAGAAAAAGCCAGGGCAATGTAAATGGATTGTAAAAAGAGCCGTCCTATTTCGCCCGGTTTATTTTCACCAGCCCTTCTGGATATCAGGGCCTGCAGTCCGCTGTTTAATCCATTCCCCACCAGCGCAAATATCAAATAGTACACACCAGTAATGCCTGCGGTACCGAGTTCTGTTTCACCTAAATGACTCAGGAAAACGGTATTGGCAATGAAATTTAACTGAGGCACCATCATGGCTAAAGCAATGGGTGTCGCAATTTTTATGATCTGCCTGTTACTGATATCTACCCGTAAGCTTTCCAGTTGAGCCATATTGATTAAAGTAAAAAGACATCAAATTTCGTGAATCCGGTACGAATATTCATCCTTATTATTCAATTTTTAATGGGATATTTGCCCGGTTAACATTTAAACAGCGTTGTTGTGCACGAACAGTTTAATTTTTCAATAGGAGCAGATACACATGCGGGCGATAACTGCCTGGCAATGCAGCTGAGTACCACCCATTTTATTTTTTGTATCTATAATTCAGACAATCAGCAGTTGTTGGAGCTGAAAAGATATGTATTTAACCATTTGGAAGAAAAGCATTTACAGGACATCATTGATAAGAACCCCCAATTGCACGGCAGCTTTTACAAAATAGTTACCGGGCTTGACTTTGGTTTCAGTTCGCTGCTGCCCGCCGCCTTCAATAGTGGCGACGCTGCACCGCTGATGTATCTGGAGCATGCCGATCAGCAGGATCATGTGATTACGGAGGTGATTGAGGAAAGACAGGTGGCTAATATGTACACAGTAGCTCCAGGTATTCTAACCTGGCTGGTACATCACTTTCCTTCTTCAGCTTATTTACATACACATACGGTGCAGATTAAATCAGTCGAAGCTTCATTTGGAGGCGGATTGTTAAGGGTTGATATCGCTGAAAAAACTTTTACGGTACAGGCTTTTGGAAATGAAGAACTATTGTTAAGCAAAACCTACGCATACCACGCTCCGGCAGATATCGCTTTTTACCTGCTCAAGATCTGTGAAGTTTTTGGTCTTACACAGGAAGAAGTAGCCTTACAGCTTTCGGGTTTAGTAGATGAGCAGTCAAAATTGTACAGGGAATTGTACGACTATTTTCTTCATATATCATTTCTGGCAGCCAGCTGGTCCGATACTATATCTGGTTTGCCGGCTCATTATTTCACCTCTCTTAACGAACTGATCCAATGCGAATTATTTCAGGAAGCTTAGGTGGTCGCAGGATCCATCCCCCCACTAAAATGCCCTATACCCGCCCCACCACCGATGTGGCTAAAGAGGGCTTGTTCAATACCTTGCAAAACCGGATGGACTTTGAGGGAATCAAAACATTAGATATTTTCGGAGGAACGGGTAGCATTAGTTATGAACTGGCGAGCCGTGGCGCCGGTGATCTGACAATTGTTGAGAAGGACAACCAAATGTTTGACTTTATAAAAAAGACCGTAGCTGCACTGAAAATCGAAAATATAAAGTTCGTAAAAATGGATGTGTTTAAATTTTTACAGGGGCATAGCCAGCAATACGATTTTATTTTTGCAGGTCCGCCTTATGCTTTAACAGAGATCGATGAGCTGCCTCGAATCATTGTTGCTCAGAACATGATCGCACCCGATGGCATGTTTGTATTAGAGCATACACCACGTAATGATTATAAAACTTTTGAAAAATATAGTTTTGAAAAGAATTACGGTACAACGATTTTTTCGATTTTTACAGTTTAGTTGAAATGGGTTATCAGTATATGCCTTTTCGACTTTATATTATATCGCCCCTACAGGGCTAAGATAACTTTTGCCGGTTGGTGTTACCGATATATCGTCCCGATGGAACTCAATTATGACCAGTATAAGATCCCGGAGGGACTGAATATTGCCGGACAGTAGCCATATTGAGTGTAAGTTCCGCAGGAATGAGATATATGCCGTTTATACAGGGCTAATGATTATTTTGGGTGGTTATTATAACGATATAAAGTCCCGGAGGGACTAAATATTGGTAGTAGAAGATGATAGGAGGGGACACGGAGTTCCGTAGGAACGACACCTGTCGGTTGTTATAGGAAATAGGAATGCCCAATATTTATGCGAGATGCAGCCGGCGGCGAACAATTACGTTAAATTTTAAACCCGAAACATTAAATCCCATGCTCAAATCCGAAGCACGCAAAGTATTTTCAGCCAAAAGAAAGTCGACCACCGCTCAGCAACGGTTAAAATGGGATGACCTGATCCTGATTCAATTTCAAAGCCTGTCGCTACCGAATATTGATATGCTATTTACCTATGCAGCGATGGAAACCGAAGTAAATACCGATCCGATCGTAGATTATCTCCATTTCAGAAACCCGGCTATCCAGGTAGCTTACCCAGTTTGTGAATTCGAAAACTACACGATGCAGGCCGTATTAGCTACACCAGACACACCGTTTATTAAGAACCAGTATGGCACGCCCGAACCGGAAACCGAAGGAACGTCCATTATCCAGCCGCAGTCGATTGACCTGGTAATCCTTCCCCTTTTATGCTTTGACAAGCTGGGATACAGGGTAGGTTATGGCAAAGGTTTTTACGATAAGTTCTTGGAACAGGTTAGCGATGAAGTGATAAAAATTGGATTAAGCTATTATGAACCAATAGATAAAATACAGGACCTCAACGAATTTGACGTACCTTTAGACTATTGTATCACACCCGAAAGGATGTATGAATTTTAGCAAACTTATCCGTCAACGAAATATAGTTCTGGTTCCCTTCTCCTGGTTATATAAAGCCGGCGTCTTTGTTTTTCATAAACTATATGATAGGAAGCTTATAGGGTCTTACCAGCCTGATGTAGCTACCATTTGTGTGGGCAATTTATCGGTGGGCGGTACCGGCAAATCTCCCATGGTAGAGTACTTGTTAAGACTACTGCAGGGTAAGACATCTGTAGCGGTGATCAGCCGTGGATATCGAAGAAAAACAAAAGGTTTTGTAATAGCAGAGGAGGCAACCACAGCGGCCGATATTGGCGATGAGCCGATGCAATTTCATCAAAAATTCCCGGGTGTAACCATAGCCGTAGGAGAAGAACGTGCCAAAGCTATTGAGGAGTTGATTAAACAAAAAGTAGAAACGGATGTTATTATACTCGATGATGCTTTTCAACACCGCGCCGTTACTCCCGGTTTTAATATATTACTTACAGAGTGCAATAACCTGTTTACCAGGGATGGCTACCTTCCGGCAGGTAGTTTGCGGGATCTGAAATCCAACTACAAAAGAGCCGATCTTATTGTAGTAACCAAGTGTGACGGAAATTTGGATAATGGAAGACGGGACCAGATTATTAATGAGATAAAGCCATTGCCTTATCAGCAGGTTTTCTTTACCACTATAGCTTATGGAACGCCTTACCATATATTTTCAGGTAAAATGACCGATTGGCAGGGTATTTCTGCTGCGGTACTCGTTACCGGAATAGCAAACCCACAACCTCTTTTGGATTATCTGCAATTAAAGTCGCTAGAGTTGCATCATATAGCTTACGCAGACCATCATCACTTTTCAGCAGCGGATGTTGAGAAGATTTTAACAGCATATAATGCTATTAATCAAACAAATAAAATTATATTGACTACAGAAAAAGATGCGGTAAGGCTTGCGTCCTTTACGGAGCTGCAAAATTTACCAGTAGTGGCTTTGCCGGTACAGCACCAGTTTCTGTTTAACGAAGGAGACGTCTTTGATCAAAAAATAATCCATTTTCTGGAACCAAAATTGAAGATGTTATCATAAGAAGATCAATGATTTGATCGTTACATTTAAACCATAGACAATGAGTAAAAGCAATAAACCTAAGAAGAAAGCAGGACAACAAAAACAAACCAAACGCACGAAACGTGAATCGGACACCGGTACCCTGAAGGGCCGCCTGGATGTAACCCGTTCTGGCCGCGGTTTTGTAATTGTGGAGGGATTGGAAGAAGATATCATGATTGCTCCTGATGGTCTTAAAGATGCCATGGATGGCGATACGGTTCGTGTAAAATTATCTGACGGCTATGAAGGCAGACCGAAAGGAAGAGTGACCGAAGTGGTACAAAGGAAAAGAAGCGAGTTTATAGGCAAAGTGCAAATGAATAAAGGCTTCGCATTTATATTGGGCGATAAGGATAAGAATATCCCTGACCTGTATGTAGCCGAAGAAAACCTGAACGGAGTGAAGAATGGTGAAACAGTAGTGGCGCGTATACTTGACTGGGGTGGTGAGGGCAAGAAGCCGTCGGCAACTGTGGTATCCGTACTAAGCGGCGACGACGCAGCGGATGAAGCCATGAGAGCTATATTGCTGGATAATGGCTTCGCACTCAATTTTTCAGACGAAGCGCAGGAGATTGCCGCTAGAATACCGGAAGTAATTACCAAAGAAGATATCAGCCATCGTAAAGACGTGCGGGGGGTGCTTACTTTTACCATCGATCCGGCTGATGCGAAAGATTTTGATGATGCCATATCTTACCGCAAGCTGAAAAACGGCAACCATGAAATAGGTGTTCATATTGCAGACGTGAGTCACTATGTAACACCCGGCAATGCATTGGATGACGAGGCCTATCAAAAGGCAACTTCGGTATATTTACCAGACAGGGTAAACCCCATGTTGCCGGAGCATATTTCCAATGTTTTATGTTCGTTGAGACCCAATGAAGATAAGCTGGCGTTTTCAGCTATTTTCCAGATAACCGATAAAGCGGAAGTAAAGCAATACTGGCTGGGTAAAACGGTAATCCATTCCAATCGCAGGTATACGTATGAAGAAGCCCAGCAAATTATAGAAAGTGGAGAAGGAGATCATGCAGATGTAATACTTACTGTAAATAATATTTCTCAAACGCTGCGTAAATACCGCTTCGATGAAGGCGCGATCAACTTCAACTCTACTGAAGTGCGATTTAAGCTGGATGAGAAAGGGCATCCGGTAGGCATCGTTTTAAAAGAAAGCAAGGAAGCGCACCAGTTGATCGAAGAACTAATGTTGCTGGCCAACCGCTATGTAGCCAAGCACGTTTCAAAAATAAAGATCAACAATAAAGCAATACCTTTTCCTTACCGGATTCACGACACGCCGGATGAAGAAAAGCTGTTGCCTTTTATTGCATTTGCCAATAAGTTCGGCTATAAATTCGACATATCAAGTGCTGAAGCGATTGCCGCATCCTTTAATAAGCTACTGAAAGATATAAAGGGTCGGCCCGAAGAAGCAGTACTGCAGCAGCTGGGTATCCGTACCATGGCAAAGGCTAAGTATACAGAGAGCAATGTGGGACACTATGGCCTGGGTTTCGAATATTATTGTCATTTTACTTCTCCTATACGACGTTACCCCGACGTAATGGTGCACCGTATTTTACAGGATGTGTTGGAAGACAGCGTGAAGATCGACAAGCGTATGGAAGAAAAATGCAAGCATTGCAGTGAGCGGGAACGCGCGGCAATGGACAGCGAACGCTCTGCCAACAAATACAAACAGGTGCAGTACATGGGCAATTATGTAGGAGAGGAGTTCGATGCTATTGTAAGCGGTGTATCTAAATTTGGTTTCTGGGCCGAAACTGTTGACCATATGTGTGAGGGATTGGTTTCAATAACCAGCCTAGCCGAGCACGATAGCTTCCGCCATTCTGAAAGTGACTATGCGCTGGTGGGGCACCGAACCGGCAGGAAATTTACCATGGGTGATAAAGTGCGCATTAAAGTAGTTGCTGCCAACCTGGAAAAGCGGCAGTTAGATTACGAATGGGTGAACGAAAAATAATTTTCAAAAAACTTTCCTTTTTCTGTCCAGAACAAAGAATGTCGGTTGTTATACTATTTTATAACAATTAAAATTCAGAAAATGGAACAGAGATTAAATTTTTTTCAGAAAGGAAATGCGGCGATGCGTTCATTATTTGGCATTGCAGGTCACCTGGCAAAAACTACGATTGATAAAAACATACTGCATTTGCTTTACTACAGGGTTTCGCAGATCAATGGTTGTGCCTATTGTTTAGACATGCATTCCAAAGACCTGTTGGCAGCGGGTGAGTCTGTACAACGTTTACTGGTATTAGATGCATGGCGCGAAGCACCCTTTTACTCTGATAAAGAAAGAGCTGCCCTGGCCTGGGCCGAAGCTTTGACCAGTTTAAATGGCCCGGTATTTCCCGAAGATGTTTACAACGAAGCTGCCCAACAGTTTTCAGAAGAAGAATTGGTAGATCTTACATTAGCGGTAACTACTATCAATACTTATAACCGTTTTAATATTGCATTTGGTGCTGAAGTAGGTACTTACCAGGTAGGACAATTTGCAAAAAACTAATAACTAGAATTGATTTTTGGAAGTGCTGGATATCTTAACCGCAAAGAAATAAGGGCGCAAAGTATACGCAGAGGTATAATTCAGCTCTGATAAGGTAAAACCTGGAGTATGTAGTCTTAATAACCTGCGTTATCTCCGCTTCTTCCGATCTCTGCGGTTAATAAAATGTATATCCAATAACGAATTACCTTTATTTTAAACTTTTTAGTAATGACTGACTTTTTATTTATATTCAGAAGAGATGAAAATGAAATTCCAAAGCTTTCTCCCGAAGAAATGCAGGCCGATACGCAAAAATGGATCGACTGGATCAGCGGTATTGCAGCACAGGGTAAACTTAATAATCGCGGTAACCGGTTAGAAAGAAGCGGGAAAGTAGTAAGAGCAAATGGTATGGTTACTGACGGACCTTTTATGGAATTAAAAGAAGCAATCGGCGGATACATTGTAGTGACCACAGAAACCATCGATGAAGCTGTAGAACTGGCAAAAGGTTGCCCGGTATATGGTTATGGCGGTAATGTAGAAGTGCGGGCTATAAAAACATTATAAAGTGCAGCAGGAGCTGATACCTCATTTATTCAGAACAGAGTACAGGAAGATTGTAGCGGTACTTTGTTCTCTTTTTGGCTTGCAGCATATAGAAACAGCTGAAGACATTGTCAGCGATACCTTTTTATCTGCCACCGAATTATGGGGTTTAAAAGGAGTTCCGGAAAACCCCGTAGCCTGGTTGTACACAGTAGCTAAAAACAAAACGAAAAACCAACTGAAACGGGGCGCTATCTTCGATCAGAAAGTAGTGAGGGAGCTGCAGTCTAATGAAAGACTTTCAGAAGAAACAGAGCTTGATCTGTCTGATAAGAACATTAACGATAGCCAATTGGCCATGATGTTTGTTGTTTGTCACCCCGTTGTTAACACAGAAGCCCAGGTAGCCCTTGGTTTAAATCTTTTATGTGGTTTTGGTGTACAGGAAATCGCAGATGCGTTCTTAACCAATAAAGAGACCATTTATAAACGCATACAAAGAGCCAAAGAGAAATTAAAGCAGGAAAATATACCTATTGCTTATCCGGCATTAAATGAGCTTGGAGATCGGATGGATGCGGTTTTGGCAACACTTTATTTATTGTTTAATGAAGGTTATTATTCTTTCTCGCAGAACAACGTATTAAGAAAGGAGCTGTGCTGGGAAGCCATGAGGCTTTGCCATTTGCTGGTAACTAATGAAGTGGCCAATACTTCTTCTGCTAATGCATTATTGTCGCTCATGTGCTTTCATGCATCCAGGTTTGAAGCCCGCTTAAACGAGCAGGGTGAATTAATTTTATACAAAGACCAGGATACTGATCTTTGGGATCAGGCGCTGATTGAAAGAGGACGATTTTATCTCAAGACAGCTTTTACAGGTAATGAAATCAGCAAGTACCACCTGGAAGCAGCTATTGCCAGCTGGCATACGATAAAAGAAGAAGTTCCTCAAAAGTGGCAAACCATACTTCAGTTATACGATCAGCTATTACAGATCAATTATTCGCCCATGGCAGCATTAAACCGGGTATATGTTTTTTCTAAAGTACACGGCAAGCAGCAGGCGATCAAAGAAGCGGAATCCCTGACGGTACCTCAGAACCATTTTTACTTTACCTTATTAGGCAAGCTTTATGAAGGCCAGAACAATCAAACAGCTTTAAGTTACTTTAATAAGGCGCTTACCTTAACCAAAGCAGATACAGAAAAGCAGGTTATCAACGCGCATATTGACCACCTGCTTTTACGGAATGATTGACAATTACAGGGATAGATTGATATAGCAACGGCCTCAAAATGATATTCATAGCCCTGAAGAATGTTTTGCTGATTAGAGGATAGGTCGCAGCATAGTTGTATACGCTTGTCAACACTTTCCTTCACTACTTTGACGCTTATGAAAACATATTAAAGAAGTTTTTTAAAGCGATTGATGAGGTATGGCAAAATGCACATCACAATTATTACTACGATGATGTATCGGTATTCTTTTTCAGGATCATGTATATAGAGTGACCAAATTCTCCTCGAAGTATTTAAGGCAAAGATTCCTCCGCAGATACATCCAATTAACGCCATTTTTTTGTATGAAAGATGGTACTTCGATTTTGCAATTATAAGTATCATCACTATTAGAAAGAAGCCTGTGTAAAAGCTAAGTAGAAAATAGGCTGGTAGGTAAAATAAAATGTAATAGTTAGTACTTGATCGTACAGTCAGGGGCTAATTTTTAAATTTTCAAAAGGGATACAGATTAAATTAATTAGGCTGCTGGACTCACTTGATCCAGCAGTTTTTGTTTGGCTAAGGT
>PJTT01000193.1_pt1 | contig 92503 bp, 80 predicted proteins | sample 1512261 | NCBI WGS metagenome assembly PJTT01 (sample SAMN08177685, study PRJNA422409) | Soil metagenome, whole genome shotgun sequencing project. | isolation source: Soil (2) enriched on wood chips | place: USA: Madison | collected 2015-01-15 | reverse complement strand
ATCGTAATGACCGCGTGGATGTAGAAGCCTCAGCATCTCAACAGTAGCCAATACATCGCCTATATCTGCCATCAACTGTTCATCTGTTATAAATGTTACAGATGCATTTTTGTAGGGCTCGATACTGCTGGTCAAAGTTGTGTACACTTCGCTTTGTATTGGCTTCCTAGCGCCCAAAGAGCGATTGGTCAGGCGTTTCGTAATGCCATCAGCAAGTTCTATATTTTTTTCGCCTTCGGCAGATGCTATAAAATCTATAACTGCAATTAAATTTCCAACATCATCTACAGGAAAATGATTGGTTACAATGTCTAAACCTAAAGCATTTGCCTGCAAGCCAACATTCTCAATAGCTGCGCCAATGGCGAGATAAGAGCCAAGATTCTTATAGTCAAGTAACGAATATGAACTATTCAAGTCATGAAAGATAAATAGCCGTCCGCTTTTGTAATAAAATTTCCAGGGTTGTACATTGCCGCCGGATGGTGCCCAAATGCCCGCAGTTACTATTTTATCAATAACATCATCGGGCGCTGTGGCATTTGCCGGAGGCGCAATTAAAACTCTGCTTGCAGCACGATCCATAATAGCTGCATCAAGTGCAGCAGCATGGGCTTTGTATTCCGTAGGATTGCTTGCTGCTGGCGTGTTTTCGTCGCCAACCAACTCGTCAAGGTCGATATAATACCTGCCGCTATCGTGATATTGATTGAGGAAAATACGACGACAAACATCGGTAGTAAGCGCACCACCCAGTACTACAGATGATGCGAGCTGCGGCCATGTGTTGATACTTTGCTCTACTTCCATCATCGACGCTTTCATCCTTGTAGATAAGGTATCAGCACCCACCATTTTTAAGATATAGGGTATTTTATCTTCATTGCTAAGCCCTTTAATTTTATCAGGATCTAAATCGCCTGCAAGCCCGTGTAATATAGGTCTGTTGGGCTCCAGGTCGTATCGCTCTACATCCAGCATACCCCGGTCGTTGGTATCCATTACTACAGGAATACCCAGGGATCGGGCTTTGAAACGACTGATTATTTTTATGTCTAATCCATCGCATACCTCGACCAATAAATCGAGCTTTCCATTGTCTTCAAAAAAAGCATCTATGTTCGCCGGCGTAATTCCGTCGCTGAATATTTGAACGTTTAAGAAAGGGTCTATTTCCGCTATTTCTCTCGCTGCAATAATAGTTTTATGAAGCCCAAGGTTGTGGACACCCGTCCTGATACGGTTAAGATTGCTTAACTCAGCCGTATCAAAATCAGCCAGCTTTAGTGTTCCGCAAGTACGCTCCATCGCCAATGTCAACGCTATCGACTGTCCGACAGAAAGGCCTATAATGCCTACAACTTTTTTGCGCAAAATAGCCTGTTCTTCAACTGTAATTTTATAGCGGTTTCTGTTGGTTCTTACTTCTACAAATTCTTCTTCATCCAGCAAGTGCACCAGCTTTTTGCTCCAAGGATAATACACCCAAACGCCGTATTCATCAAGGCTTTGGCCATTCAAATGCGCATCAATTTTTTCGGTGTATTGAACCTCGGTAAGTTTGATTGATGGGTTCAGGCATTTGATCAGTTCTTTCAGATGCGTGTAAATATCATCGTGAGCGAATGCAACTTCATCACTGCTCATCAGCTTGTCAAAAGCAATTTTATCATCAGGTTTATGAAGCCTGAAAAAGAGCGGGGTATATATATTGGCAAGCTTATTACTGTAAGAGCACAGCAACTGTAGGTCTTTCAAAATCTGCGTGTTTTTTGGTTTGTTGTAGCATACCAAAAGTACTGGCCTGTTCTGTTTACATTCCGGATTTATACAGCGTCAAATTCCGGAATATTGGTGGTAGGGATGCAGGGATAACCATTGATATATAGCCTATAAGAACTATTTAGCTGCCACAAAGTAAATACTTTTTTTTACAAAAAAAACAAATGGATGATTACAATATTCATTCAATCAGGAATTTATATTTTCAATCTTCAAAGCGTGTAAACATGCATGTTTTAGCCTCTGGCTTATGCTGCATATTAAATACAATACCAGCTATTTCATTGCCGGAAAATCAGGTGCATTTTAGAGAAATTTCAGTCGCCATAGCAATCTAATGTTAATTCAATATTACCATTGTGTTACGCAAAAATGTTCGTTGCGTTATCTAATTATTATATACAGATTACCGTACTATTACGCTAATGTTAAGTGCCTACTTTCGCATCCGATTAATTAAAATATTCATTTTGAAAAATCCTGAAAGCGAGGTATGAACAAAAAGAATCTACTGATATTCATCTTATTAATTTTATGTGTTGCGCCTGCGGCAAATGCGCAGTTGACCTTGAAATCGGATACAACAGCCGAGAGCAAAAAGTGGTACGAAACTTTCTCTATTCGTGGTTACGTACAGGCTCGCTACAATCGCCTGCTCGAAACGAATGACCAATTGAAGTGTGACCAATGTGATAAAAGCTGGGGCGAGGGCGGCGGTTTCTTTTTACGCAGGGCGCGCATTATTTTTTCAGGACAAATAGGCAAGCGTGTGTTCTTTTACCTGCAACCAGACTTTGCGAGTTCAGCCTCTTCTACCGGTTTGCATTTCGGACAAATCAGGGATGCCTATTTCGACGTTGGCATCGACAGCAAAAATGAGTTTAGAGTAAGGGTAGGGCAAAGTAAAATTCCTTTCGGATTTGAAAATATGCAATCGAGCCAAAACAGGTTGCCGCTTGATCGTGCCGATGGATTGAATAGTGCATTCAGCAATGAGCGTGACCTCGGTATCTTCTTTTATTGGGCGCCTGAGAAGACAAGGAAACTTTATAGCCGCCTGGTAAACGATGGACTGAAAGGTTCGGGCGATTATGGTGTATTTGCTTTTGGTGCTTTTAACGGACAAACAGCCAACAAGCCTGAGCTGAACGACCAGCCACATATAGTTGCCCGCCTGAGTTATCCATTTAATATAGGCAACCAGATAATTGAACCTGGTATACAGGCCTACACAGGAAAATTTGTAATGGCAAAAGACATGTTGAACGAGGGCATTCATACACTTGTCAATCGCGAGTATCTTGATCAGCGAGTAGCTGCATCGTTTGTTTTGTATCCGCAGCCTTTTGGAATACAGGCCGAGTATAACATCGGTCGCGGTCCGCGATTCAATCCGACATCTGACTCCGTAGAAACCAGCAGCCTTAACGGGGGCTATATTACACTGTCTTATTTGCAGAAAATAGGCAAACAAGTAATCATTCCTTTTACACGTCTACAATATTATGACGGTGGTAAAAAGCATGAAACCGATGCAAGAAGTTACAAAGTAAACGAACTGGAAATAGGCGTAGAATGGCAGCCGTTCAAGCAATTTGAATTTGTGGCGATGTACACTATTTCATCCCGCAGGTTTGAAGATTTCAAAAAGCAGGATAATTTTCAGCAAGGCAGTTTGCTGAGATTGCAGGCGCAAATGAATTTTTAGGCTTTATTTACTCAGAACTTTTCCAAAGTTTAAAACTTTGGAAAAGTTAATTTACTATTGATAACAACATCAAATTGTGATTGATGCCTCGGTAATGGTTGTAAAAAAGAATATTTTTCACTGATTTTTTTGGCGAATCCCGGAGCCATGCTATATCAGGCAAAGCTTTACCAGCGCAATGTTGAAAGGTAAGCCACAGGCCAAAACCGCTGGCTGTTTCATATTCTCCGCACAGATTTTTGAATGTCATTACAGGCAAATCGTCGGGAATATATTGGCGTAATGTATCGTAGTATTTTTCGTCCTCGCTATCTCCATTTATACCCAGCACAACCATATCTACATCCTGCCAGTTCCAGTTAATCTGCGATAGGTTTGACGCCACTATTTCGGCTATATTCTCCGGTTGTAGCTTATGGGCTGTGTATATTCTTTCAATCTTCAAGCTATCTTTTGTTGGCTGATTGCTAACCATGAAAAAGGCTGCTCCCTCTCCACCAACACTTCCTTTGCTGCTATTCTGGGTATGTAAAGGAGCAGAAATATTCCAGTCCTTTTTCCAATAGTAGGTTTTGTCTTTTATAAAGATATATTCATCCGTCATTTCGTCGAAACAGCCTACCAGTATGTGTTCTGTGGTTTTAGCCTCGTTCAGTTTAAGCTGTGCATCGTACAAAGAAAGTTCCAGCGAACTGCCGCGATGTACAAAGGTTTGATTATAACCTGTCGCTTTGGTTTGCAGGGCTATTGCTCCATTTACCGCATTGTAGGTCGACATAATAAACGGCGTTGGATTCAGCGCTTCTTCGTTGTATTGCTTCAACTCTTTTACAAATTTTTCTGTATCGACCATACTACCTTTTCCTGTGCCTGTTATTATACCGTCGGGCACTTCAACACCAGATTCTTTAAGGCATTCAAGTCCGCTGTATATACCCATTTTCAGCAGACGGCTCATTCTTCTCAACTGCATAGGCGGTATCGCGGTCGAGTAGTCAGGTTCTACACATTTGAATGATTTTTGACCCTCTGAAATAATAGCCGGTTGCAGCATACTTTCCTCTGTATTTAGCGGAGATATAGCCGTGGTATGGGTAATGTAAATGGGTTGCAGCATCTCTATTATTGGTTGATATTTTTAAACACCAGCGATACATTATTTCCGCCAAATCCAAACGAATTAGACAAGATGTAATTAAGTTGTTGATTGCGCTGCGTGTGTTGCAATGGTTGCAGTTGGGTTTCTTCCATGGCAGTTTCAAAACGCAGGTTTGCAGGCATAAAATTATGTTGCAATGCCAGACAGGAATATATAGCCTCGACTGCACCGGAAGCCGCTAAAGTATGTCCCGTAAAGGATTTGGTAGAACTAAAAGGCGGCGGATTGCCGCCGAAAATGCTGCGTATAGCCATTCCCTCCGAAAGGTCGTTGCCTTGTGTAGCCGTGCCGTGTGCATTAATATAGCTTACGTCTTGTGGTGCTATTCCAGCCGATTTTATAGCTTGTTGCATGGTGCGCGCAGCGCCGCCCCCATCGGGCGATGGGGCAGTAGGGTGGTGCGCTTCATTGGTATTTCCATATCCTGCCAATTCGGCCAGCGGCGTTATATTTCTTTCTTGAGCAGATACAGATGACTCGAGTATAACGTAGGCTGCTGCCTCGCCCAGATTGATACCATTCCTATTTTGGTCAAATGGAATCGAGGGATTTTTATCTACATTTTTCAGCGCGTTAAAGCCATTAATTGTAAATTTCGTTAGCGCATCCGTACCACCGCAAATAGCGATATCGGCCTCGCCATTTTTAATCATTCTGTCGCCCATTTGAATAGCATTTGCAGCACTCGAGCAGGCCGTACTAATCGTTGCCATGAAGCCAGTAAGTCCAAAATACTCAGCTATTCTAAACGTACAATCTGCACAATCTACCGCATCTATATATTCGGTAAACTGGCCGATTCTCTGATCCGATATCATATCGGCGTACATATTCTCCACTTCGCTCATGCCGCCAACTGTAGTAGCATTAATAAAGGCTATTCTTTTGCTTTTTATTTCAGCTATATCAATGCCAGCTTGCTTTAGCGCCTCCTTGAGCGCATAAATACCCAACAATGTCGTGCGGGAATAGCCCTTTAAGTTTAGCTCAAGCGATTCGGCAAGCTGTTCGTTGGTAATTTTTATTTCGCCTGTGTGCAGGCTATTACTGTGCTTTGTTTTCAGTATTTGAGGTAAGCTCAGCCCATCGGTTTCGGCAAGCAATGCTGCAAGGTTTCCTGCAACATCCTTTCCAAGAGCCGATATAATACCCATTCCTGTAACAAAGGCCATACGTGTAGATTTTTCTGCTTGTATTTTTTAGTAAAATAAAAATACGGGCAATTGAATAAAATTTATCCAATTGCCCGTATTTTTCTTGAATTTGAGGCAGTAATTGCTGCTATTAGAATTTCCTGTTGGCTGCGATGTATTCTGCCATTGTTTGTACCGATGTCAATACATTACGGCCCTCGCGCGCATCTTCAATTTTAATACCGTAGTTGCGCTCCAGCAACACCATCAGCTCCAGGCTGTCGATGCTATCCAGTCCCAGTCCGTCGCCAAATAGGGGCGCATTATCGTCGATATCTTCCGGCTTCATGCCTTGCAGGTTCAACGATTCAATTATTTGTTGTTTTAATGTAGTATTTAAATTGTCCATAGCTAATAAAGAATGGCGCAAAGGTAATCCAAAAATACATTACACAATACCTGTTGTTTCTTTCCCGATTCAAAATGATTTGTAAATAATCTCTTTGCCTCAACCTTAATTAATAATCGATGTTCTGTTCAATGACAAACATGCAATTATGAAAAAGATTCTTTCCTTAATTCTAATCCTATTTTCGATGAACAGCTATAGCCAGCAGGCCGAATTGCAAACGGTTCCTTACGTGAACGTAAATAAATATATTGGCAAATGGTATGAGATTGCCAGTTTTCCGCAACGATTTCAAAAAGGTTGTAATTGCACTACCGCCGACTATTCTTTGAATAAAGACGGAAGCATCAAAGTGGAGAATAGGTGTATGAAAGATGGAAAGGAGAAAATAGCAACCGCTAAAGCCAAAGTTAAAGACAAACGCACCAATGCTAAGCTATCGGTACAGTTTTTCTGGCCATTTAAAGGTAAATACTGGATTATCGATTTGGCTGATGATTATAGCTATGCTGTTGTGGGGCATCCCAATCGCAAATACCTGTGGATACTGTCACGCAGCCCGCAAATGAGCGAAAATACCTACAAAGAGATCGTCGCGCGCGTGCAACAAAAAGGTTTTGACATCACTAAATTGAACAAAACAAGCCAAAGCTGTAACTAAGTTTGAATTTAATGTAATTTTGCACCTCATTTTGAAAAAAATAGGTTTCTGCCGCAGGCAGATAATTACCATACTATGTTACTTGCTTTAAATAATGTTTCCTTTTCTTTTGGTGCGCGCAAAATGCTCGATGAAGCCAACTGGCAAATAGGAGAGGGAGAAAGAATAGGCCTGATTGGTCCCAACGGTGCCGGAAAATCAACATTGCTGCGCCTTATTATGGGCGAATATGCACACGAGGGCGGCAATATTCAACGTGCCAATGATGTGAGCGTTGGATTTTTCAATCAGGATTTATTGAGTTTTTCTACCAATGACAGTATTCTTTCTGTAGGTATGACTGCCTTTGAAAAGGCTGCAGAGCTGGAGAAAAAACTGGAAGCCTATACTGCACGCATCGAGAGCGAACCCGAGAACGAAGACTTGCTGATGGAGTACAGCGAGGCGTTGCACGAATTTGAAGTTGCCGGCGGTTATGAAATGGAACACCGTGCAGCAGAGGTTTTAGAGGGTCTTGGATTTTCAACAAAAGATTTACATCGACCTTACAACGAGTTTAGCGGAGGCTGGCGTATGCGCGTGTTGCTGGCTAAGTTGATGTTGCAGCAGCCGGATATTTTGATGCTCGATGAGCCTACCAACCACCTTGACCTCCCATCTATTGAGTGGTTGGAGCGGTATTTGCAAAGTTATCCTGGTACGGTGATCATTGTTTCGCATGACCGTTTCTTCCTCGATAGAATGGTAACGCGCATTGTTGAACTGTTTCAACAAAAGCTGGTAAGCTATACTGGCAACTATTCTTTTTACGAAGTAGAGAAAGCTACGCGTATGGAATTTTTGGAGCGCGAATTTGAAAATCAACAAAAATTCATAGAGCAGCAAGAGCGCTTTATTGAGCGTTTTAAAGCGAAAGCAAGTAAGGCAAAGCAAGCGCAAAGTCTTATGAAAAAGCTGGATAAAATTGAGCGTATAGAATTGCCGGGAGGTAATGCACCCCGCATGAATATTAGCTTTGAGGTAAATCAGCAACCGGGTAAAATCATTTGCGACCTGAAAAATGCTTCAAAGAGTTATGGCGATTTGCAGATACTCAAAAATACTGAAGCGGAGATTGTACGCGGAGATAAAATAGCCTTGGTGGGTGCGAATGGTAAAGGGAAGTCAACGCTGATGCGGATTATAGCCGGTACAGAGAAATTTGACGGAGAACGAAGCGGTTGGCACAATGTAAAAGAGAGTTTTTATGCGCAGCATCAGTTAGAATCGCTGAACGTTGAAAACACTATTTTGGAAGAAATGAAACTGTGTGGCAGCGGCAAAACAGAACTGGAACTGCGTCAGTTATTGGGTTGCTTTTTGTTTAGTGGAGATGATGTGTTTAAGAAAATCAGGGTATTATCAGGAGGCGAAAAGGCGAGGGTAGCACTGGCAAAAGTAATAGCCGGTAAGGCTAATTTCCTGCTGCTCGATGAGCCTACCAACCATCTGGATATTCAATCTGTAGAGCTATTAATCGAAGCATTGAATCAATATGAGGGTAGCTATATTCTCATCTCGCATGACCGCTATTTCGTAAGCCAGACGGCTAATAAATATTGGGAAATAGAAGATGGAAAGGTAAATTCTTTCCCGGGCGATTATGATGAATGGGTAGTTTATAAAGAGGCACAACTGGAACGCAGGAAAAAGCAAAGTGCTGAAAAGCCAGTAACGGCGCCGGTTGTAAAGAAGGTAGAAGCCAAGCCTGTAAATACTTCGGAGCAAAATGAAAAACGGAAAGAGTTGCAAAAGCAACAGAAAGCTTTTCAAAAAATAGAAGAGCAACTGAGCAAAGCAGAACTTGAAAAGTCAAACCTGGAGCAGCTTTTAGGCAATCCGGATATCTATTCTGACAAAAATAAATTTACCGATACCGAAGCTAAATATAAAAATCAGGCCTCGGAAGTAGATAGACTTAAAAAAGAGTACGATACTATTTTTGAAAAAATGCTGGAACTGGAAGAATAGGAAATTGCGCTGCGGCGCAATTTTTTTTGCGATAGCCATTCCCAAACAGGCATCATCCCCATAAGACTTTTCAATTACTTCGTCATTTTCTTGTCATATCTATATTGTACCTTTGCCGCTTAACAGTAGGGATGAAAAGCAGGACATTAAAACAGAATAAAGTAAATATCATTACACTTGGTTGCTCTAAAAACCTTGTGGATAGTGAAGTGTTGAGCGGGCAACTGAGGGCGAATGAAATAGCCGTTGCGCACGAGAATGAAAAATTTGACCACAATATAGTAGTAGTAAATACTTGCGGTTTTATTGATAAAGCCAAAGAAGAATCCATCAATACTATTTTGGAGCAAGTGAGTTTTAAAGAAGCGGGTCGTCTGGATAAAGTATATGTTACAGGCTGCCTGAGTGAGCGCTATCGCGGCGATTTGGCCAAAGAAATTCCGGAAGTTGATGCTTGGTTTGGTACGCTGGAATTGCCTTTTATTCTTAAAGAACTGAATGCTGATTTTAAGAAAGAATTGTTGGGCGAGCGTATGTTGAGTACGCCAAAGCATTACGCCTATCTTAAAATATCGGAAGGTTGCAATCGTACCTGTTCTTTCTGTGCTATCCCGCTGATGCGTGGGGGGCACGTTTCAAAAACGATTGAAGAGATTATTACCGAAGCCAAGCATCTGGTAAAAAATGGCGTGAAAGAAATCATGCTGATTGCACAGGAGCTTACTTACTACGGCCTGGATATCTACAAAAAAAGAATGTTGCCTGATTTGCTGAAACACCTGAGCGATGTGCCCGGTTTGCAGTGGATAAGACTCCATTATGCCTATCCTTCTAAGTTTCCGATGGAGATTTTGGATGTGATGAAAGAGCGCGACAACATCTGTAACTATCTGGATATGCCACTACAGCATTGCAGCGACAATATGCTGAAGGCAATGAAGCGCCAGATAAGCAAACAAGAGATGTATGACCTGATTGCGGCTATTCGTGATAAAGTGCCTGAAATGGCCTTGCGTACGACGATGATTACCGGTTTTCCTGGTGAGACCAGAGATGATGTGGAAGAACTAAAATCTTTTCTGGAAGAGATTCGTTTTGAACGCGTGGGTATTTTTACCTATTCTCATGAAGAAAATACTTCCGCACACTATTTAGAAGACACGCTTACCTCCGAAGAAAAAGAACAACGTGCGCAAGAAATTATGGAAGTGCAGCAAGAGATTTCTTATGAAAAAAATCAGGAATTAATAGGTAAAGAGTTCAAAGTAATTATTGACAAAATAGAAGCCGGGCGCTACATAGCCAGAACGGAATATGATAGTGTCGAAGTGGACAACGAAGTAATCATCACCAGTGAAGAAGAACTGCCGGTTGGCGATTTTGTAAACGTGAAAATTACTAAGGCTTTCGATTATGATCTGGAAGCTGAAGTGGTGGAGTAGATAGAAATCTAGATTTGAGTATAATAGAAATAGGCTGCCCATGGCAGCCTATTTTGCTATCGCTGTTGAGGTGGTTTCTGTAATAACTGTTTTCCTATTTTTAATGGTTATCTCAATAAAGAAAAAAGACGAACATCGCTGTTCGTCTTTTTTTAATTCTAACCAAAATCAGTAAATTAGTTTTTAGTCAATTTTCTTGAAGTAATTACATTTCCTTTTGTATCAGAAACTCTAACCATATACATGCCGGAAGCAACACCACTCAGGTTAACAACAGCTTCTTCAGAGCCTGCAGCCATATCTTGATTCAAGACAGTTCTACCCAGCATGTTTATTACTGTAATTTGCTTAGCACCTAAACTTTTATCTGCAAATACTTTTACTTGATTTACTGCAGGGTTAGGAGAAAGAACTACACGCTCGTCTTTAAGGGAGATAGAGTTGAGACCTGTTGTGCCATCTTTCTTTGCAATAAAGGTTACCGTATCAACCTGCTCGCCTGACCATACACGCACTTTCATTGTTAATATCCCGTCAGGAGCACTGACTGGGGCGCTTACCTGCAAATAGAAAGCACTGCGGCTATCGTTTGGCAATGGCATAGACGTTTGTACTTCTCCAGTGGTCCAAGCTCCGGGTGTTCCTGGCGAAGATGGTGCCCACGGCAAACGGCAAGCCAAGTTATCACAAAAACCATGTAGCGTCCAACCTGTAGGAACTTCAACTGGAGCTATAACCTGCCAGCTATAAGTAATCGGTGCAGCAGTCAAGTTTTCAAGATGGTTGTCCACTTTCAATACATCCCAATCAGCATATGTAGTAGGGTCTGAACTGTGATTTTCAGTGCCAGTTGTCGTCGCTGAAGCAGGGTCGTGATCCACAGAAAAAACTTGAGCAAATGAAGCACCAGCAACGCATCCAACTAAAGCTGTAGTTGTAAATAATCTTTTCAACATAATAATCAGTTTTATAAATTTCGTTATACTACAAAAATACGGATAAACGTTCTAACAAACTTCATTTGTATGTCATTTAGAAAGGTTAAATACATCATTATGTAGCCATAAAAAAAGTGTTGGCAACTGCCAACACTTGATTCAATATGCGCTATTAATAATTATTTCTTTACAAATTTCTGTTGAACGTTTCCGCTTGCAGTTGTGATATTCAAGAAATAAACGCCTGGAGCTAACGAAGCTGTAGGAATATTTACATAGTTCTTACCTGTGTTCAAGTTTTCATTGATTGTTGCGCCAACAACCTGACCTACCACATTGACAATATTAATAGTAGCTTTGGCAGCTTTTACCATGTCGATATCAACGGTAAGTTCGTTAACTACCGGATTTGGGTAAACTGCGAAACTTCCATTAGCTACAAGTTCTTCAACGTTAGTTGGAGTGCCAGAACGAAGATTTACGTTATCAATAAACAAGTTATTGCCGTAAGTACTTGTTGCACGTAAAGCTATTTGTGCGCCTGCAGGAATAGCAGAAACGTCTGCGCTATGCAACGCCCATTGACTATTGCCTTGTGGAATAAAGCTAGAATCAGTAGCAGAACGAGTTGCAAGGTCGATGCCTGACTTAGACCAAACCGGAGTCCATGAATCACCGCAGTTTTCAGAATAGACTATTTCAATTTTTTCATCTCCAGAGATTACCCCACTCGTAGGATCCTTATATTGAGCATAAGCGACATATAAATCCATCACTTTGGGACCTGCAGGAACTTCAGCGAATGGAGTTATTATATATCCACGAACACCTGTAGGCAATTGGTACGCTGGGTAGTGAAGGAATCCGTTAGACGGACCGTAGCCGATTCCCGTTCCGGTATATCTATACAATGGATAGCCATCAGTATTGGCATAAGATACCCAATCAGGCGCTGTGCCATCAAAGTTCTCATTGATTGGGAAAATTCCGTCGTCATCTTTTAACACTGTTACAGAAGCTCCTCCGCTTTTGTTATTGCTAGCAAACTTATCGACTCCACCATTTGGATTACCAACAGAATCTATGATACCCACAAACCCGGTTGTAGTAAGCGTAATAGGGTCTAATGCAACATTTGTTGATGCGCCTGTAGCAAGCGTACCACTCCAATCTTTTACAGACCATGTTGCTGCACCAGCTTCTTTATAATAAACTTTTGCACTGCTCAATGTAGTAGAACCTCCATTTGTAATTTGTACTGTGGGAGCTACAGTCGTCGGTAAGCCACAATTCAACGTAGCTGCATCTGTCGTAAGCCCTCTTGACATAACGTCCAATCCAGGGTATGTGCGCGCAGCTTGCTTAATAGACTTATCTGAATCGTCTTGAACCCAAAATGTTAAGAAGTGCTCATTATTCACGTTTACGTAAGAAGGGAGCGTTCCACTAATTGTGTAGCTATGCTCTTCTCCAGCTGTCCAGGCGTCTTCCATATCTTGACCCGTAGCATCAGGATACATTTTACGAACTACATTATGGAATTCCGTTTCGCCATTTGCTCCTGGAGGGGTGGCGAAATGTAAGGTCTCATTAAGTGTTGCTCTAAATTTAAGGTTTGCAGCAGTGATGGCAACGTTAGCTGTAACCTTTACATTAGCAGTAACAGTCGTGCCTGTAATCGAATAAGAAACAACTTCCATATCAAATGGTGCATCAATATCAGCACGATCATCAATGTGAGTCTGTGTCAAAAACCCAGGATGCCCCGCACTAGATCCGGTTCCGCCTGGAGAAACTGCTCCATCCATGCGGGAGTATGGTGCAAAAGGTACTGAATAGTAGGAAGTACGAGCATCGACATCTACGGTGTTCTGTTCATACAGAGGGTATGACGGATATCCACTAGGAATAGGTGCTTGATACTTAATAATAAGGATTTCTTGTTCATTGTTGCCTGTGGTAAGTAGTCTCCAAAGACCTGGATTGGTAGAAGCACACGGCCCACAGTTCTCACCAGAAAACTCTTCATATAACACTAACCTGTTTTGCGCATTTACTGCTGCCGCAAACATCGCCAGCGCAGTACCCGTGAGTAACAATTTCTTCATTTGTGAAATTAATTTTTTAGTTGATAAAAAGTAAAGTTAAGATATTTGCAAATTCATCGCAAAAAAAATATAACTACACAAAGGTGTAGCGAAAATAGTCATGACCAGCTTATCTGACGCAAACATTGACGAATCATCAATTAATCAGCAGTTTCAGGTTGCTGTGGATTTCTTAATGCAGCAGCTACCTATATTTTCCAATATAGGCAAAGAGGCTATTAAGCCAGGGCTGAATAACATCATTCTTCTTTGCGAAGCTCTGGGTAACCCACACGAGAAATTCAAGAGCGTTCACATTGCGGGTACAAACGGAAAGGGTAGCACCAGTCATATAATAGCAGCAGGACTTCAATCTGTCGGCTATAGAACGGGGCTATATACATCGCCGCATCTGGTTGACATTCGCGAGCGGATAAGAGTAGACGGACAAATGATTTCAAAGGAGTTTTTAATCGATTTTGTTGAAAAGTCTAAACCATTGATTGCGGAAATTAAACCCTCCTATTTTGAATTGAATGTGGCGATGGCTTTCGCTGCATTTGCGTTTTACGAAGTGGAAGTTGCCGTTATAGAAACAGGGCTTGGTGGCAGATTGGATAGTACCAATATTATTATGCCGGAACTATCTATTATTACTAATATCAGCTATGACCATGTAAATATTCTAGGCAATACACTGCCGGAGATTGCTACAGAAAAAGCCGGTATTATAAAAGAAAAAGTACCGGTTGTTATAGGCGAAACACATCCTGAAACCGAGTCGCTATTTTTTAGGGAAAGTCATAAGAAACAATCGCCCGTCTATTTTGCGGACACACTTTGGGATCTGGTGAAAACTGGTCAGGATGCTACACATTTCTATTACAAAGCGGTTGACAAAGCTGCGCAAAAAATAGTAGATATCAAAACTGATTTATTGGGCGACTATCAGGTGCACAATATTAAAACCGCACTTACTGCAATCACTATTTTGAGTCGTAACGGTTGGAACGTTTCTGTCGAGACATTGGTAAACAGTCTTGCAAAAATCAAGTCAATAACAGGTTTGCGTGGTCGCTGGGAACAAATTAGCAGCGCGCCAAATATCTTTCTTGATGTTGCTCACAATCCTGCCGGCCTCGAACTGGCTCTGAGAAATCTTCAGTTGCTAACCGATGAACCTATTATTGTAATAGGCTTTGTAAAAGATAAAGATGTAACCGCGGCTTTAAAGCTATTACCTAAGAATGGCCGCTATTTTTTCACACAGGCAAATGTGCCAAGAGCCTTGCCTGTAGCGGAGTTGGTGGCATTGGCGGTCGAAAATGGTTTGACCGGAGAGGGTTACGACACTATTGCTGCTGCTGTTTTAGCTGCAAAAGGCAGCCTGTCAGCTTCTGATACTTTACTTATTACCGGCAGTTTCTTTGTTGTAGGCGAAGCGATTCAGGCGCTGGCAAAATAATAGTGGAACAGTACTTTATAAAGAAAGAGTTTCGGATAATGCTTCCGAAACTCTTTCTGTTTTTTTACAACCGCTGCTTCGTAGTGGCTACCATGGCGCGTTTCCAGCTTCCGTAGGTGCCTTGCAATATTTGTTGCCTGGCTTCTTTCACAAGGTGCAAATAGAATGCGAGATTTTGAATACTGGACAATTGCAATGCTAAAATTTCTTTTGCTACAAACAGGTGGCGCAAATAGGCTTTTGTGTAAGTGTTGCTGCTGGCGCATTTGAGGCCTGCATCTATAGCAGAAAAATCATCTGCCCATTTTTTGTTCTTGATATTGACTACGCCCTCGGTAGTGAACAACATACCATTGCGGCCATTGCGGGTTGGCATTACGCAGTCAAACATATCTACACCTAACGCAATACCCTCAAGTATATTCCAAGGTGTACCTACGCCCATTAAATAGCGTGGTTTTTCTTTGGGTAAAATACCACATACCAGTTCACACATTTCATACATATCCTGCTCGGGTTCGCCAACGGAAAGACCGCCTATAGCATTTCCCTCAGCACCAGCAGCAGCTATAAATTCGGCAGACTGCTGACGCAAATCTTTATACACGCTGCCTTGTACAATCGGAAACAAGCTTTGATGATAACCATATTTAGGCGCTGTTTCGTTCATGCGTGTGATGCAGCGAGTAAGCCATCTATGTGTCAATTCCATTGACTTACGTGCATAGCCATATTCGCAAGGGTAGGGTGTACATTCATCAAAAGCCATGATGATATCGGCACCAATACTCCGCTGTATATCAATAGCCCGTTCGGGACTAAACATATGCCTTGAGCCATCGATATGAGATTGGAACATGGCACCTTCTTCAGAAAGCTTTCTGTTGCCGGATAATGAGAATACCTGATAGCCGCCACTGTCTGTCAATATAGGCCTGTCCCATCCATTAAACTTATGCAAACCACCTGCTTTTTCCAATATCTCTACACCCGGTCGCAAATAAAGATGATAGGTGTTGCCCAATATTATTTGTGCTTCTATATCTGTTTTCAGTTGCTCCTGCATCACCGCCTTTACACTTCCTGCGGTACCTACCGGCATAAAGATGGGCGTTTCAATCACACCATGGTCGGTATGCAGCAAGCCAGCTCTGGCGCCCGTTTCCGGGTCTACTGCTTGTAATTCAAATTTCATTCGGCCTATTATTCTGTTCTGTTTATTCTTAAAAATGATTGTCCAATTACACCACCAGGTTTCGCTTCCATTTCAATGTGCTTACATCTCTGTCGATTGCCATGCTCACATTTGGTATAGCCGAAATACAGTTGAGGTATTTCTCTGACTGATTCATGTACTCGCTGTATTGCATCAACAATAAATAGTCGGCTTGCTTTACATCAGGCAGCAAAATATTGCCGCCGACATTATTGGTGTATAAAAAAATATTGGCTTCCGAAAACGGAAACACATAATGATAAACGGGAAAATAGACCTCCGTTTTCTCTGGCAAAATATTTTCAAATAGCGACCCTGCTTTTTTGCCACGTGATGAAGATATTTCCATGCCTATATCCATTTCAGGATATCGCTTGAAATCTAACTTCAGGTAATTATTGAGGTACCAACATAGCTTGTAACCCTCCAATGCCGCACGTATGGCTATTAGGCGGGTTTCCTCAAAAAAATCCTCTTCGATCTGAAGCGTGTTAAGTGAAAGAATTTTGGTCAAACCTGTTGTAATTGAGCTGCAAAGATTGCATATTTTTTTGGACCTGCCATTATTTGATATAGCTGTTTTCTGTATCTTGCCGATTAAAATAGTCATCAAAAACAAACAGTTATGAATCCAGGACTTATTATCGCCATTGTATTAGTAGTACTACTGGCTTTTTGTTTTGTAACGGTACAGCAAGGTACAGTTGCGGTTATTACCATCTTCGGAAAATTTCAGCGCATACTGCGTCCGGGGCTTAGCTTTCGTATACCTTTAATCGAAAAGATATTTCGCCGTATCTCTATCCAGAACCGCTCAATCGAATTGAAGTTTCAGGCGATTACACAAGATCAGGCCAATGTAAATTTCAGTGCGATGTTGCTGTATGCAGTATTCAATCAAGAGGCTGAAACAATTAAAAATGTTGCGTTTAAATTTATGGATGAAAGAAGCCTGATGCAAGCATTGGTGCGCTCTGTAGAGGGTTCGGTGCGTGCATTCGTAGCTACGAAAAAGCAAGCTGAAATCTTAAGTCTTCGTGGCGAAATAATCCTCCATGTAAAAGAGCAACTGGATAAAGTACTGGAAGAATGGGGTTATCATCTCATCGATCTTCAGATAAATGATATCACATTTGACGAAGTAATTATGCGCTCGATGGCACAAGTAGTGTCGAGTAACAACCTGAAAGCCGCTGCTGAAAACGAGGGGCAAGCTTTGTTAATTACAAAAACAAAAGCTGCCGAAGCTGATGGTAATGCTATTAAAATTCAGGCAGAGGCAGAACGCCAGGCTGCACAGTTGCGCGGACAAGGTGTTGCATTATTCCGCGAAGAAGTAGCGCATGGTATGGCGCTGGCTGCAAAGGAAATGGAGCAAGCTAACCTGGATGCGTCGTTCATTCTATTTTCTATGTGGACAGATTCTATCAAGCATTTTGCTGAGCACGGTCAAGGCAATACTATATTCCTGGATGGCTCCAACTCGTCTATGCAGCGTACCATGCAAGAGATGATGTCTATTGCGCAAAATTCAAAGATTGTAAATAAATAGGTTATCTAAATCCAGACAAAATAATCCCGTTGCACAGCAGCGGGATTATTTATTTTTAAAAATAGCTAAAAAATAAATAGCTTTGCAAATCAAAGTACTTTTATGGATACAGAAAGCACAGGTTCGTCTTTAGAGGCGTTGCAGGATATACGCAATATGATGGCACGCTCGGCACGGTTTTTATCGCTGAGCGGCTGGAGCGGTATATGGGCAGGCTGTATAGCCTTGTGTGGTGCTGCTGTGGCTAATATCTGGCTCAAAGATACCAGCCTGTACAACCTTTCTCCCGATAGATATGGATTGACCGATACCATTGAGTCGACGTTCAAATTTTTGATGCTGGGGCTGGGTGTATTTATTCTTGCAGTAGCAGGTGGCTATTATTTTACGCTGCGCAAAAATCAAAAGCAGGGCGTAAAAATGTGGAATACCGCCAGCCGAAAACTTATCATCAATTTAATGATTCCCATTGGCGCGGCGGCTATATTTATACTTGCTTTTATCTGGAACAATCACTTTGCTTACATCGCTCCGGCTTGTTTGATTTTTTATGGATTGGCATTGATGAACGCCAGTAAATACACCGTTTCAGACATTAAATATTTAGGATTGCTTGAAGTGATTGTTGGCTGTTTCAGCTTGTTCTTGCCGGGCTGGGGATTGGCGTTTTGGGGATGCGGATTCGGTATTTTGCACATTGTGTATGGTATTATTATGTGGCGAAAATATGACCGGGCATGAGGAAAGAAATAGACCAGTTAAATAAGGTTTTTGATAGTCGTATCCGCATTGGCATCATGAGTATTTTGATGGTGAATGAAGATATCAACTTCAACGATCTGAAAGCCTTGATGGATGCGACAGACGGCAATCTTGCCACACATTTAAAGACCCTCGAAGAGCAGAAATATATCAAGATTGAAAAGGGCTTTATAGGCAAAAAAACAAATACCGTGTATTCCATAACGAGCGCCGGCGAAAAGGCTTTTCGCGCGCACCTTGATGCACTTGAAAAAATAATTAAAAATATCTCCTGATATTTTTTTTACCCTATACTTTGAAATTAAAAGTACTTTTAAAAATAGATAATTATGAACAATCAGATTGTAACAAACTTGAAACAAACACGCAAAAGTGTAATGATTTACCTGGCACATAGGGTTGGGTTGCCCTATTTTAAATTGACCAGAAAGCCCAAGAATTTTCCTTACACAACAACGCAGTTGCAGCAGATGCCGGAAGATAGTGTAGGCGCTGCACTCTACAGTTTTCTGAAAGAAAATCAATTGGACCTTTTGCCCTATTATGAGAAGCATGACATCAAACATGTGGTGCTGGGTTACGAGCCTACAGAAGAGGGCGAGGTAAGTCTGCAATGTTTTATGCTGGCCAATGGCAGACGCACATTGCCGGTAATTTTGTGTGTGCTCTACGGCTGGCTGTCCATGCCGGAGTATCAGGGCAAATTTATACAGGCCTGGCGTCGCGGGCGCAAAGTGCCACCCATCAACGGTTTCGACTGGTTTGCATTGCCGCCATTGTCTTTGAGCGCGGTGCGTCAAAGTATGCAATTAGCATCCTGATGTTATTTGCGCAGCGAGTAAATTTGTAGCATGATAAATTTTCTGAAAGGCAGATTAAATAGCATCGGCTTTGCCTGCAAAGGGATTTGGAAATTAATAGCTTCAGAGAAAAATACGTGGGTGCATCTCGCTGCTACGATAGGCGTTGTTGTTGCCGCTATTATGCTCCCCATCTCCAAGACCGATTGGCTATTGCTTGTTATAGCCATAGCGTTAGTTTGGATTTGCGAGGCTTTTAATACCGCTATCGAAAAGCTTTGCAATCTATATTCCACTGAATATGATAAGCGAATAGCCGACATAAAAGAAATCAGCGCCGGTGCGGTTTTAATAGCTGCGACGCTTGCAGCGATTATTGGTTGCTATGTTTTTATACCACATTTTTTCCGTTAATAAAAAATTGAATTTTCCTTTTGGCTATTATTTTTGCAAAAAATATTACATGGCAACATCGAGGCTACAGGAAGATTTGGTTAAGGATTTTCAGGACCAAAAGCGCACTATCAACGAGCAGATAAAATTAATAGACCCAATGGCTACGTCGTTGCGTATGCCCGTAGCGCAGCGTCTGCTCAATAGCTCCTTGTCTGTCATTTTGGAAATCCTTTGCTGGCTTGTAGTTGTAGGGCTGATAGCCTATATTTTGTTCATGGACAAATTAGTGCCTTTTTATGTGTTAAGTAAGCTTATTCAAACGGGTAAAAGCTCTGGCGGATTTACAGAAAAAGAGCTAAGCGTTTTATCTTGGAGTATTAAGGGTCTTGTAATAATTATAGCCTTACTGGTCGTAGTTATAGCGCGTATGCTGGCTAAAATCAGACAGAAAAATTCCATCTTGCATCTGGCAGGCAAAAACATGAAACAACTCGTCGAGGAAAACCTCAAACGCCGCTCTGCAATTGAGTCTATAGAGCAGCGACACATGCTGGAGCTCCCTACTAATGAGGATTCCATTGTTACGCCAATGCCTAAACCACACAACGATACTTTGCTGTAAGCGGGTATTTCAACCAATCATTTTACTTTCAGATTTTCTATGTTATTCGATAAAATTCAGGAAACAGCAACCTTTCTCAAAAGCCGTATCGCACACACTCCCGTAGCCGGAATTATATTAGGCAGTGGCCTTGGCCGCATGACAGAGTATATGGAGGAAGCTATTTCTATTCCTTACAGCGATATTCCTAATTTTCCAACGTCGACTGTTGAGGGTCACGATGGCCGCCTGATTTTTGGTAAGATGGGTGGTAAAGATGTGATGATGATGGCAGGCCGTTTTCATTACTACGAGGGCTATAATATGGAGGAGGTTACTTTTCCGGTAAGGGTAATGAAAGCCTTGGGTGTAGCGACTTTGCTGGTAAGTAACGCGGCAGGTGGCATGAATAGGGATATGAAAGTAGGCGACATTATGTTTATCCACGACCATATCAATCTATTCCCCGAGCATCCGCTTCGTGGTAGAAACGATGAGCGTCTTGGCTTGCGTTTTCCTAATATGAGCGAACCCTATAGTCTTCCATTATTAGCCTCAGCCAAAGCTATTGCTGCACGGCTCGATATTTCTGTGAGAGCAGGTGTATATGTGGGCTTACAAGGGCCGACATTTGAAACACGTGCCGAGTACCATTGGCTGCATGTAATAGGCGGCGATGCAGTAGGCATGAGCACCGTTCCCGAGGTGATAGTAGCGATACATGGCGGTATGAAAATTTTTGCAGCAAGCATTATCACAGACCTCGGTATTAGCGAAGAATTAAATACCATAACGCATGAAGAAGTGCTGGAAGCTGCTAATATAGCCGCACCAAAGCTTGCTAAAATAATGGTGGAACTGGTGGCGGAACTTTAGTAGAGCAATCAATATTTACAAGAACGGAACTATTTCTTTTACCTTGTTGTAAGCCTTCGATAAAAGCTTGGGCTGATTAAACCTGTACCCGAAATACACGATTCCAAATACACGGTCGTTGTAAATCCTGCTGGATGCATCTTGCTGATACCAGTTTGAATTAAAGTTCAAACCCGTGCCCAATACGAACCGTTTGCTATTGAAGCCAATCTTAATACCGCCCTCCAAAAAATGCGTGATATAGGTGTCTTTGTCAGCCTCGGCTATTCCGTTGTCGATGGTTGTGCCGCGCGAAAATTTTGCTCCTACATATTGCGTTAAGTTAGGCGAGATGAAGAATCTGTCTTTAATGATGAATGTGTAGTAATAGCCACAGCCCATACGGATATTAAACTCCCTTTGCTTCGATTCAATGCCCAGCTCGTTCAGGTAAGTATTCGTCACATCGTAAGCTATTACAGGTACAAAACTTCCCGCGCTGCGCTTTTGCCATTCGGTTTGGTAGACTATATTTTTCAAAGAAAAATTTCGGTTGACAATATAGGAAGTTGAAAATGCCCAACGAGATGAGGTAAGCGAGGGAAACTGAATATAAGGGTCGGTTCCCTCTTTCCAATCAGGAATATAATCGCCGGTATTCAATGCATAAAATCCTTTCACGCGATCGTACTCTGCGGTTTGCAACCATTGCCCTGGAAAGAAAAGAAACCTGTAATTGCTGTAAGAGGACTTACCTTTTAATGCATCATCATCATTGCCGCCAAATAGCGCCGGCGCAAAGCCATAGCTAAACCCAATAAATTCGTAATCCAACGACAAGAAACATTTGTACTCATTGTTTGATTGCAAAATCAAATCCGAACCCTGGGTTTGCCGCAAGGCATATTGGTCAATTTGTGTACTTGCATTCAGTTTGATGAGTATCTTATCAGAGTAAGAAATTTTGTTACAAATAGCATTAGTATCGCTTTGGGCATTTGCAATAATGCAATTGCCCAAAGCACTCACCAGTATGCAAAAGCCGCACCAATAACTATTTCTATTATCTTTTACCACGATAAAATTTATGATGGTAAAAATAGTATAACACTTGTGTTTAAGCGAATAAAATTCTGTATTTGTAGCCATTCTTAAGCCTTTGCCAGTGCTGTTCGCACCAGTAAAATAACCCAATAAATTTTCGTTCCACCAGACGATACTCTTTTTCTTTCAATGAAAAAATCAGGCACATTTTATAATAAAAGCCTAAAAATCATCTATAACTGAATAATAGGTTTATTTCATAAGCACATTCTTTTTATCTTCCCACACTGAATTATTTTAAAGTTAATCAAACACCAATGGAAATAACTTCCCGAAAAATTGAGGAGCTGGCTCCCAATGCCGATGCGGCAAAGAATGGACGAGACCTTGTAGCCAAAAAAAAATTTTCCAACTTAAAAATTGATGCAGACAAAACCCTGATCTGGGGCGAGTGTGCCGGTAGTGGCAAAAATCCCTATTACGTTTCAGCAGACTTTATGGAACCCGCCAACCCGGTGTTTCGATGCAATTGTCCCAGCAGGCAATTTCCCTGCAAACATGGTATAGGCTTGTTATACGCTTTTGAAAAAGCAATGCCATTTGCTACGGATGAAATACCGCAGGACATCAATGATAAGCGCAATAAAATAGAAAAAAAGCAGGAGAAAAAAGTTCAGGAAAAAGAAACGCTGAAAGAAAAAGCGGAAGCGCCTAAAAAGGTCAACAAAGCGGCTGCTATTAAAAAAATTGATGCGCAATTGTCGGGCATTGAAACCGCTAAAAAAATACTGACTAACATTACACAAAATGGTCTGTCCACCATTGATAGCAAGGAGAAGAAAAACCTGCAAACGCAAATAAAAGAATTGGGTAACTATTATATCACGGGTATTCAAACGGCTTTTAATGATTTGTTGCTGGAGCTGGATGATGTGAAAAAAGAAGAATACACATTGGTGATAGACCAGGTAAATTTCATTTCGGCATTGCTGAAAAAAGCCACGGATTATTTGAATCAGCGAAAAGAAAATCCTGAACTGCCGCCGGAAATCAACTCTGCTATTGAAGAGCAGATTGGTACTATCTGGAAACTCACCGATTTGATTCCGCTAAAATTGTACGAAGAAAATGCAGAGCTGTTGCAGCTTTCCTTTAATAGTTATAATAGCGAAGCCCGTAAAGAGTTTGTTGATGAAGGCGCCTGGCTGAATTTGAAAAGCGGTAAGATTTATAAAACAAAAAATTATCGTCCTTATAAAGCGGTAAAATATATTAAGGAAGATAATAGCATTTCGGATGTATTACAATTAAAAGAGCTCTATGTATATCCCGGAGAGCCCAACCCACGTATTCGCTGGGAGCCCGAAGCCCGCACTGATAAAGCGTTTACGGCCACAGACATTGTAACTATTCACAGTCATGCAGCCAGCAATTATGCAGAGCTGATAAAGTCGGTAAAGAATATTATCAAAAATCCGTTGATGGATAAAAATCCATTGGTGTTATTGCAATTGCACAAAGCAAGTTTGTATGGAGATAATATTGTGCTTGAAGATGCTACCGGTAATAAAATTACATTGGTTGATCCTGCTAATGAAGCGGCACCCACTGCTACTATTTTAAAACAAGTGTTACCGGCTAATGCAAGCGGCATGAGTTTGTTGGTGCTTATCAACAATAATATTCAAACAGGTTTGCTTACGGCGCAGCCGCTTACTTTGATTACTCCCGATAAATTAATTAAACTACTTTATTAAATAGCTACCATGAAATTGCAACCATTATACGATTTACAACAGGAAATAAATCGCTTGTTTATTGCGGGCAGCAAATTTGCAAAAGCTGATCCACGCCTGAGCAAACAAATACCCGTATTTACCAAACTGGGCGAAAAAGCACCGGTGTTTAAAAAAATAGCAACCGACCTGGAAGACCTGGTACAAGCCGATACACAACAGTCTGCTGAAAAGTTAATGAGCATCAGCACTTTGCTATACTCCGTTTTATATACACAAGGCGAAGCCATTGAAGAAAATGTAACCGAAGAAAATCTTAGCCCGGCTTACAATTTATCTGCTATCAATACCGATAATTCTTCCCTGCAATTAAAGCCCGTAATAGAAGCGTTAACCACCAGCAACCAGGGCCGTTTGGAAGTTTTGAAAGATGCTATGAGTAGAAATATCTTCAATGATTTCAGAACCTATCAACATTTGAATACGGCTTTGGCTGATAAGTATTCGGAGCTATCGGATTACATCATTAATACCATCATCCCATCGGTTGGTCCGGCTATTTTGCCGTTTATAGAAAAGAGTTTTGTGTATGAAGATAGAACCGATCAAGTGCGCCGCCTGCGGGCATTTGAAGTGTTGGGCTATGAAAATTTACCTGCCGTTATTGAAAAAATATTAGCCGAAAGTTTACCTAATCTACAAGCAGAAGCCATTAATATTTTGTGTAAAGATGCCAGCAATGAAGCCTTGATTTTAAAACTGGCGGATGATAAAAATAAACTGGTAAGAGAAGCCGCTTACGTGGCTTTGGCTGGTTACAACACCAAAGAAAGTTTAGGCAAACTGAAAGAAGTGTATGCCAAAGGAAAGAATACACAAGGTTTGGTAAATGCCATAGGCAATACCGACCTGCCGTATTTTTTCGATGAAATATTAGCGCAGTACAACCAACAGTTTCAGCAGTTTTGTGCATTAACAAAAGATACGCCTGACAAAGAACTGGTAGCAGCTTTCAGCAAGTTAGAAGAGGAAGTGTTGTTGTTTAAAAACAAAGACCGCCAGGAAGTATATGATTTAATGGAGCGTTTGATTTTAAACGAACCATTCAACGATTTATTAAAAGCGAAGAAAACGCTCTTCTCTTATTCGGCTAATAATTTTGTACATGCTGTTATTAATGTATTGCAAACATTAGATGCCGCAAAACGATTACAGTTTTATGCATCGGTAATTCCAAAAGTAAAAAATACCAATTGGCTGGAAGCCTTGTACAGTCAGTATTTCCATGCAGCGGTGCAAGCGCAACAGCCGAAAGAGCAATTGTATGCAACGTTTATTGAGCCATTTGTAAAAGGCTATGTTCATGTAAGAGATGTATACAATGCAGTGTTTCCACGGAATAATAATTACGACGATAATGGCATTGAAACCAACCTCAATGTATTGGATAAAACATGGATCAGCTATTTGTTTCAGCGGGTAGGTAAAATGCAAAAATGGGATTATGATACACGCAATTTGGTGCTTATTTTAAATGCTTATGAAGACCAAAATAGTTCGGCGTTCAACCAGTTGCTGGTGGAATTGGTAAGAAAATATCCATTAAACGAAATTGATTTTGTTTTTGAGTTATTGCTGCAACGCAAGGTGGACGGCGCTTTTGAGTTAATTTTTAACTCATTGAGTAATTTTAAAAATAAGTCCAGTTATTACTACTCTTACATTGGCAAGCAGGATTATTGGAAAACTTTCCCTAAAGAATATGCGCCTAAAATAAGGGCCTTGCATGAAAAAGAAAAACTGAATTTGTTTATCGAAATTGCTGATACAATAGAGTATCAATAATTTTTATGATACCAGCACCAATGCTACTATTGAGCATCGTTGCGTCGCACTCTTCAACTTTCAGTTCATTGCTCAACATGAAGCGTATTGAAATTTAAACAACCTTACATTTTCGTAAATTAAAAAATATGTCAACAACAAATAAAAATGGCGCAACCGATGTGTTGCGCTTACCAGCCGAACAATTATATGCACATGAAATTGAGGCTTTGCTGGAAGAAGATAAAAAAGAAGAAAAGCCTGCCGGCTGGCAACTGTCGCCAAAGGCAGTACATAAATTTATTGTAGGCGGAAAAGCAGGCAGCACGGACATTACAGCAAAATACATTGGTCACAATCGTTTGGTAGAAATAGCCATTGCTACTTTATTAACCGATCGTTCTTTATTATTAATAGGCGAACCGGGAACCGCAAAATCGTGGTTGTCGGAAAACCTGACGGCTGCTATTTGTGGCGACTCCGGTAAAGTAATACAAGGTACAGCAGGCACCAGCGAAGAACATATTCGCTATTCCTGGAACTATGCGATGTTATTAGCAAATGGCCCCAGCAATGAAGCGTTGATAAAGAGTTCCATTTATCGTGCCATGGAAACCGGCTCTGTGGCTCGCTTTGAAGAGATTTCACGTTGTGCATCTGAAGTGCAGGATGCGCTGATTTCTATCATGTCAGAAAAGACTATTGCGATACCAGAGTTGGCAAAAGAGGTTCCAGCGCAGCGTGGCTTTTCTATTATAGCCACTGCCAATACCCGTGACCGTGGGGTGAATGATATGTCATCGGCATTGAAGCGCAGGTTTAATATTATAGTGCTGCCCGCTCCTGCTAATTTGGAAACAGAGGTTTCGATTGTTAGCAAACGTGTAGCAGAAATTTCTGCTAACTATCGTTTAAAAGCGAGCTTACCAAGCAAAGATGCCATTGAAAAAATTGTAACCATTTTCCGTGAGTTGCGCATGGGGCAAACACTGGATGAAAAGCAAAAATTAAAATCGCCGAGTGGTGTTATTTCTACTGCGGAAGCTATTTCGTTAATCACTAATAGCATGGCGTTGGCAGGAAGTTTTGGTAATGGTTCTATCGCTGATGCAGACCTTGCTGCGGGCCTGCAAGGTGCTGTGGTAAAGGATGAAGATAAAGATAAACTTGCCTGGAAAGAATACCTGGAAAACGTAATGAAAAAGCGTGGTGCAGAATGGAGAGGATTGTATAATAGTTGTAGTGAGATGAACAGCCTCCCGTAACCCCTCCGAAGGAGGGGCTTTAGAAGCTGTGTGATGATTGACACTTCGATAAAACGATGTTGTTACGAAGTATTGCTCAATAGAATTACTGGACGTTGAAGAGTGCGACGCAACGTCAGCTACATCAGGGAGCTGCTGCTGGTTACAAAAAAAATAAAGAATGAACTCAAGTATAAACATATTTGGCGTAAGGCATTTGTCGCCGGGAGCATCGTACCATTTGATAAAATATCTGGAGGAAAAAAATCCATCCTGCATATTGATTGAAGGTCCGGCTGATGCAACAAACCTGTTACTCAACCTTGCCAACAAGGAAGTGAAACCGCCGATTGCATTGCTGGCTTATACCACAGAATTGCCGATTGAAACGGTGCTGTATCCGTTTGCGAATTACTCGCCGGAGTACCAGGCTATTTGCTGGGGCGTGAAGAAAAAAAGAGAAGTACGCTTTATAGATTTACCATCGGACGTGTTGTTGAAATTGCGTCAGTCGGATAAAAATAAAGATGCAGAAAAGGCTGGTGCCTACTATAAATTTCACAATGATATTTATGCAAAACTGGCAACGCATTACGAAGAGGATGAGTATGAAAGCTACTGGGAGCGGCACTTTGAGCACAATTTGCAACAAGATAGTTATAAGGATGGATTGAGTTATCAATCGGCTGAGATAAGAGATTTGGTGGTGGCTGAAGAGTGGGATGCCGTGCCGTATGATTTTTCGTACAACATGGTACGTGAGGCACATATGCGCATGGAAATAGAGCGGGCTATTGCGGAAGGTTTTAAGCCGGAAGATATTGTAGTGATTGTGGGTGCGTATCATGTAAGTGGTATACAAAACGATCAGCCGGTGTTGAGTACTGATGACTTGAAAGCCTTGCCCAGAGCGAATACGCAGATTACTCTGATGCCTTACTCGTATCATAGATTGAGTAGCAGAACGGGTTATGGTGCGGGCAATAAAGCGCCTTATTATTTTGAGTTGATGTGGCAACGTATGCAACAACATTCATTGCAAAATTTATCGGCCACTTATATGTCTAGCATTGCAAGAGAATTGCGCAGCAAAGGCAACAATGCATCCTCTGCATCGGTGATAGAAGCCGTGCGATTGGCGGACGCATTGACCTCGTTACGCTCCGGCGAATACCCGGTGTTGAAAGATTTGCATGATGCAGTGATTACTTGCTTTGGTGGTGGAGAATTATCGGTTGTTGCCGAAGCTATCAATCATGTGGATATAGGAACTGCTATTGGTTCATTGCCCGAAGGTGTAAGCCAGACGCCGGTTCAGGAAGATATGAACCAGGAGTTGAAGCGATTGAAGTTAATGAATTATAAATCGGCAGTAGCGCAGGAATTAAGTTTGGACTTACGGGAAAACATTAAAGTAAAAAGTAAGGAAGCGGCCTTTATTGATTTGAATCGTTCAGTGTTTTTGCATCGCTTAAAAGTATTGAACATACATTTTGCCGAGCAACAAAGAGTATCGCAGGATAGTGCCACCTGGGCAGAGAAGTGGGTATTGCGTTGGTCTCCGGAAGTGGAAATTGAAATAGTGGAAGCCAACTTAAAAGGCGAAACTTTAGAAATAGCGGCGGCTTATGAATTGAAAGAACGTTTAACCAATTGCTCCGATATTTTTATAGCGGCACAAGTAATTAGAGAAGCCTGCGAGTGCAATCTCGCCGCTATTTTTGAAAATGCACTTTCGGCATTACAGCAATTATTGGTAGATGCCGCCAACTTTAAAGACACGGCTCATGCGGCAAGAGAATTGTCGTTGCTGGTGCAGTACGGCAGTATTCGTCAGTTTAATTTGGAACCGCTGAAACCCTTGCTGCAACAGCTTTTCCTAAGAGCATCATTATTATTAATTGATGCAGCGAATTGCGATGATAAAGCTGCTACTGAGTTATTAAAAGCCGTGAATGTAATGGAATTGATTTCGCAGGAACAATACGAATTGGTGGATACGGAAACATGGCAACAGGAGTTACACAAATTAGCATGGCGGGATGATTTGAATACGAAACTTTCTGGCGTAGCATTCTCTATTTTATTGGAACATAATTTAGTTACAGAAGAAGATTGTGCGAAGGAGGTGTCTCGCCGCTTATCGCCGGGTGTGCCTGCTGATTTGGGTGCCGGTTGGTTTGAGGGTTTGTCGGGACGTAACCGTTATGCATTGCTATCCCGCATTGCGTTGTGGAAAGAGTTAGATGCTTATGTACAGCAATTGGATGAGGAAGAGTTTTTTAGATCAGTTGTTTTTTTACGCAGGGCTTTTGGTGATTTTGAACCGAACCAGAAGAATAGCATTGCAGAATTATTGGGCGATTTATGGGGAACAGGTGCAGAAGCTACTGCGGAAAATTTACGGAGCGAACTGAGTGAAGAGGAAACGGGTAAGTTGGATGAGTTGAATGATTTTGACTTTGAATTTTAGGAATTAGCCCACAAAGAGACGAAGACACAAAGGGAAATTGCTTAGTGCCTTTGTGAGACGATATAATAACCTTTAAAAACACCTACTATGCACGAAAATGAATTAGCCGCCATTGCTGTTGACATTTGTTTTAAAATTCACACTACCCTTGGTTCGGGTTTGTTGGAAAGTGTGTATGAATCTGCATTTGCGTATGAATTAGATCAACGGGGTATCCCTTATACACGACAGCAATATATCCCAGTGCATTATGAAGAGGTGATACTGGATGTAGGTTTCAGGGCAGATATAATTATGGATGATAAATTATTAATAGAAATAAAATCGATTGAGCACTTGGAAAAAGTGCATCACAAAACAGTGCTCACTTATTTGAAGTTGACCAACATAAAGCTGGCATTGTTAGTGAACTTTAATGTTAATCTTATTAAAGAAGGTATTCATAGAAAAATACACGGAACACTCTAAACTTAGTGCCTCCGTGCCTTTGTGGGACAAATAAAATTGTGTGAAATGGACAAACTACAAGAAAAAACACGCTGGCGTTTAATACTCGGTGAAGATACAAGAGCTTTATCCGATGTGAATTTAGATGCCAACCAAACACTGATGGATGCTGCCTTAGCGGCTATTTATGATGGTGATACCAAGGGTATGGACGGCGGCAGTAAGAAAGGAACCAAAGGCAAAAGCATGCCCAATCTTGCCAAATGGTTAACCGATGTACGTACTTTTTTTCCGCAGGATGTGGTAAGTGTGATACAAGCCGACGCTATTGAACGCAAGGGTTTAACTAAATTATTATTCGAACCAGAAACACTCAAACATGTAAAGCCCGATATTTCGATGGTAGGCACACTCATGGCTTTGAAAGGACAGATACCGGAAAAATCAAAAGAAACAGCCCGTGAGTTGGTAAGAAATGTAGTGGATGAAATTATGAAACGCATGGAGCAAAACCTGCGCCGTGCCGTAACCGGAGCATTAAATAAAAAAGCACATTCGCCTATCAGCAATTTCGCTTCTACCGATTGGAAGCGCACCATCAATCGAAATTTGAAAAACTTTGATACCACTACTAAAAGACTAATTCCTGAAAAGTTTTACTTCTTTGAACGTAGTAAAAAACAAAAAGACTGGACAGTTATTTTAGATATTGATCAGAGCGGCTCCATGGCCGATTCTATTGTGTATTCATCGGTGATGGGTTCTATTTTTGCCAGCATGCCTGCGCTGGATACGCATGTGGTGGCCTTTGATACAGAAGTTACCGATCTTACGGAGCTTTGTAAAAACGATCCGGTGGATATGTTGTTCGGCGTGCAATTAGGCGGTGGTACCGACATCAATAAATCGGTAGCCTACTGCCAAAGCCTCATTACCAATCCACGCAAAACCATGTTCATTTTAATTTCGGATTTGTATGAAGGTGGTGTTCGCAAAGGCTTGTTGCGTCGCTTAAGCGAAATGCATGACGAAGGCGTAAAAGTAATTATCCTGCTGGCTTTGTCCGATCATGGAAAACCCGATTATGATGTAAACCTGGCAAAAGATATCGCCAAACTCGGCATACCGAGTTTTGCCTGCACGCCGGATAAATTACCGGAGTTAGTAGAAGCAGCGTTGAAAGGTTTTGATTTAAAAAAGTTTGAGCAAAAGGAGAAATAAAAACAGGTAGAAATAGCCCAATACATTTGCCAATCGTTACAGATGCCGCATTGTGCAGAACATGCGTGTGCTAAGCCATTCAGACTTAGCACACACGTCTCTCCAGCTTTCATTACCTTAATTTAGTCCTCTGTTTTCCAGGCTCGAAAGCAAATAAAACCCGTGGAAAAACTACTTATTTTAAAATACCCAAGTAGGGTAGAGCCGGCCTAATTCCAATCATCAATCTTTACATCATTAGGGCTCGGCGATCCTTTGCCGGTTTCGATATAAGATTTGAGGCTCATCAGGAAAATAGCCCATTTGGTGCTGCAATGGTGCATAAACTCTGTCTGTTCTTGCCAATCACGATGCTGAAATAGCACTACTGTATATTCATCCGCAGCTTTCAACTCCCAGCGAATAGTAGTGCCTATCCATTCTTTTTCGCCATCAATAACCTCCCATTCAACCAAGCTATTTTCTGTGAGGGTTTTCACGCGCATATCAAATCCACCGCCGGGAAAGCGAAATTTGATAACGCCATCAACCTGATTACTTACACCCGATGTATCTTCTGTCCACCAGGCTGTAAGGCCATCATTGGTAGTAAGTGCCTGATAGATTTTTTCAGAGATAGGAAGCTTAACTGCTATTCTATGTAATATTTCAGCCATGATTTTTGGGTTTATGGTAAGGTACAAATCTATCTGCAATATTTCGAAATGATGCTTCGCTATAAGACAAACAAAGGGCTATTTGCGCCAAGATTTATAGCACAAAATTTATAGATTCTTATAGAAAATAGGCATAAAAAAACGCCGCAAAAAGCGGCGTTTCCATTATCATTAATTGCTACGTTCTTTGTCTGATGCTGCGTACCAATCTTTCAAAAGAGTACAGCTTCTATAAGCGTCATCCATTTTGATATAGTAGGTTGGTAGTTTTTTGGCAAACCAGGTCATCAATCTATCCATTTGCTTTTTGCTGGAAGCAAATTGTTGAATACGGTTATAGTCATCTTTCAAATTAGCTTTGTGCGGGTCTGTTCTTGATTTCAGGAAAAGAATTCGGGTACTTTTCTCGCCCGTTTGGGGATCGGTAAATACTTGCGGAGCAGAAAAATCACCTACTTTCAATTTCTCCACTTCCAAGGCCATTTGCGGATCCAAATTTTCGATAGGTAATAAAGAGCCACCCATCTGATCATACACCATACCGCCCGTCATTTTAGAGTTGGCATCAGTGCTATATTTTGCTACAGCAGCCTGAAAAGTAATTTTGTTGCTATCCAGATTTGCTTTGACAGAGTCAAGTTTAGTCAGTGTGCGCTGCAAGTCAAAACTTGTAATTTCTGGTCTTATCAAAATATGCTGCACGACTGCTTCTTCTCCCATTCTCTTTACCATCTTGATGATATGGTATCCGAAAGAAGATTTGAAAACAGGAGAAATCTCGCCTGGTTGCAAACGATAGCCAGATGAAGTGAACATTGGATCGAAGTCGGTGCGGTTCAATTTAATTTCGCCACCAATATCTTTACTACCCGGATCCTGACTATAAATACCGGCCATCATTCCAAAATCCTTACCGTTATCGATAATGTCTTTGCGAATAGTTTCCAGTTGGTCTTTGGCGTATTTTTCCAGTTCAGGATCAACGTCCGGCTTTACAATTATCTGACCCATTTCTACAGTTGCGGGCAACAGAGGGCGTTCATTATCTGGTATAGTGGCAAAGAAAGCTTTCACTTCTTCGGGCGATACTTTTGTGTCTCCCACAATCGTTTCGCGCATTTTGCTGGCCAGCAAAGATTCTTTAATCACATTGCGATTCTCATCTTTTATCTGATAAATAGTCTTACCAAGATATTGCTCCATTCTTTCTTTAGATCCATACTCCTGCATATATCTTCTGATACGATTGTCCAGCTCGCCCTCGACCTGCGCATCATCTACAAATACGCTATCACGTGCAGCCTGCTCTACCAGCAGCTTTTCAGCCAGCATATTTTGCAGTATTTCGCAAGACAAAGAATCGCTCATTACTCCATCTTCTCTGCTTCCCATGTACATATGGGTGCCCAATTCAGATTGAAGAATGATTTTATTACCCACCACGGCTATTATTTTATCGGCTGCCGGTTGCTGGGCCAAAGAAGAGAATGCACTGGAAAGTACCAACGCACATAATACTGAAATTCGAAACATAGCTTGCAAAGATAAATGTTTACCTTGTAGTTTGTTACAATAGCCCTGTATTTTGAAAATAGCTGTTGTAAGAATATTTGATAGAAGAAAATTAATACTGCGGTAATTTTTTTAGACGGCAGGAAGTTTATATTTTTAGCCCCTCAAATCTAAATAATACCATGGGATTTAATAAAGTAGTAAATAACGCTGCCGAAGCAATAAAAGATATACAAGATGGTGCTGTCATTATGCTGGGTGGCTTTGGTTTATGCGGCATTCCTGAAAATTGCATTACTGCATTGATTGATAAAGGCGTTAAAAATCTTACCTGCATTTCCAATAACGCAGGAGTAGATGATTTTGGTATTGGGCTGATGCTGCAAACCAAACAAGTTAAAAAAATGATTGCTTCTTATGTAGGCGAAAATGCTGAATTTGAGCGTCAGTTGTTGAGTGGAGAACTTGAGGTAGATCTGATACCTCAAGGAACTTTGGCTACGCGTTGTATGGCTGCTGCTTATGGCTTCCCCGCTATATTTACACCGGCAGGCGTAGGTACAGAAGTTGCCGAGGGTAAAGAAGTGCGTAATTTCAAAGGAAAAGATTATCTGGTTGAAGAAGCATTCGAAGCTGATTTTGCCATCGTAAAAGCCTGGAAAGGCGATACTGCGGGTAATTTAATTTTTAATAAAACTGCACGCAACTTTAATAGCGTAATGGCGATGGCTGGTAAAACAACTATAGTTGAAGTTGAAGAATTAGTGCCTGCCGGTGCTTTGGATCCAAACTATATCCACGTTCCGGGTATCTATGTACACCGCATCTTCCAGGGTAGCAACTACGAAAAAAGAATAGAGCAGAAGACAGTGGCGGAATAACATTCCCTCTGATTTTCTAAAAAGCATTTAAATAATAAAGCCTGCAAATTTTGCAGGCTTTATTATTTAATTTTTGTTGATGGCTTACGCAACCACTTCTTTATTGATTACGGCTGCCATTGTTTTACCAATATCAGCAGGGCTTGCAACTACGTGGATACCACATTCGCCCATTACTTTCATTTTAGCTTCAGCAGTATCGTCTGCACCACCGATGATAGCACCGGCATGACCCATACGACGTCCCGGAGGCGCTGTTTGGCCTGCGATGAAACCAACAACAGGCTTGCGCATATTGTCTTTCAACCATTGAGCAGCTTCAGCTTCCATGTTACCGCCTATTTCACCAATCATAATGATACCATCCGTTTCAGGATCGTTCATCAACAATTCTACAGCTTCTTTAGTAGTAGTTCCGATGATTGGGTCACCACCAATACCAATAGCAGTAGAAATACCCATGCCTGCTTTTACAGTTTGGTCAGCAGCTTCGTAAGTAAGCGTACCTGATTTAGACACGATACCGATACGACCTGGCTTGAATACGAAACCTGGCATAATACCAACTTTAGCTTCGCCTGCCGTAATAATACCTGGGCAGTTTGGCCCGATAAGGCGACACTCGCGACCTTTGATATACTCACGTGCTTTAACCATATCCTGCACCGGAATACCTTCTGTAATACAAATGATTACTTTAATGCCGGCATCAGCAGCTTCCATAATTGCGTCAGCAGCAAATGCAGGTGGAACAAAAATGATAGATGTATCAGCTCCGGCTTTAACCACAGCGTCTTTTACAGTGTTGAATACAGGGCGATCCAGGTGTTGTGTGCCACCTTTACCCGGCGTTACACCACCCACTACATTGGTGCCATATTCAATCATCTGACTTGCATGGAAAGTACCTTCTGTACCGGTAAAACCTTGTACAATAACTTTAGAATTTTTATTAACTAATACAGCCATCGCTTAGAAAAATTATAGATTTGAATTACGATTATAAAAGTTTAACGGGCGCAAAGTTAGTAATAACAAAACAGAAATACAAGGCGACGTTTATCCCTTTATTATTTTGTAACTTTGCGCACTTAATTTGGCTATTTGCTGTCAAATAGTACTACACAATTTAGTTTTTTCGAAGAATATGATAAATGTATCCAATCTATCGCTCCGTTATGGTAAGCGAATTTTGTTTGAAGATGTAAACCTGAAATTTACTGAGGGTAACTGTTACGGTATTATCGGCGCTAATGGTGCCGGTAAATCTACTTTTATTAAAATACTTTCTGGTGAAATAGAGCCAAGCACGGGTAGGGTAGAGATACCTAAAGGCCAGCGCATGAGCGTACTGAAGCAGGATCACCATAAATATGATGATATACAGGTATTGCAAACCGTGATTATGGGCAATGATGTATTGTTTAACATCATGCAGGAGAAAGATGCGCTGTACGCAAAAGAAGACTTTACAGAAGAAGATGGTATTAGAGCGGGTGATCTCGAAGGAACTTTTGCTGAGATGGAGGGCTGGAATGCGGAGAGCGATGCAGCTACGCTATTGAGCAACCTTGGCGTAACCGAAGATAAACACTACAAAACAGTAAAAGAACTGGATGGTAACGAAAAAGTACGTGTGCTATTGGCGCAAGCACTTTTTGGTAATCCGGATATACTGCTGCTCGATGAGCCTACCAATGACCTTGATTTGCAAACAATCAACTGGCTGGAAAACTTCCTGGCAGATTATGATAAGGTAGTATTGGTAGTATCGCATGACCGTCACTTTTTGGATACGGTGTGTACACACGTTGCGGATATTGACTTTGGTAAAATCAACATCTTCACCGGTAACTACTCTTTCTGGTACGAGTCGAGCCAATTGTTGCTGAAACAACGCTCTGACCAAAACAAAAAAGCTGAAGATAAAATAGCCGAGCTGAAGGAGTTTATCGCGCGCTTCTCGGCCAATGCCTCTAAATCTAAACAAGCGACGAGTCGTAAAAAAGCGTTGGATAAAATTAAGGTGGAAGATATGCAACCATCTAACAGGAAATACCCTGCTATTTTGTTCAACAATCAGGTGCGTGAAGCCGGCGATCAAATTGTAGAAGTAAAAGGCTTGAGCAAAACATTGAACGGCCAGTTAATGTTCCGTGATATTAGTTTTGATTTGAAGCGCGGACAAAAAGTTACTGTTATCTCTGATAATAGCCTTGCAACTACTGCTTTTTTCAAAATTCTTGCCGGCGAAGACCAGGATTTTCAGGGCGAATTCAAATGGGGCGTGACTATTACACCGGCCTATTTGCCTGCTGATAATACCGAGTATTTTGAGGGTAAAAATCTAAATCTCGTTGATTGGCTTCGCCAGTATTCTGAAGAGAAAGATGAAACCTTTATACGCGGCTTCTTAGGTAGAATGTTATTCAGTGGTGAAGAAACACAGAAGCAATGTACGGTATTGAGTGGAGGGGAAAAAGTGCGTTGTATGCTGAGTCGTATGATGATGCAGAAAGGCAATATGCTGTTGCTGGATGAGCCTACCAACCACTTGGATCTTGAATCTATTACTGCATTGAACAACGGTATGAAAGATTTCAAAGGCACTTTGCTATTTACATCGCGTGACCACGAGTTGACGCAAACCGTTGCAGACCGCGTTTTGGAAATCACACCAAACGGCTTGATTGATCGCGAAATGACTTTTGACGAGTATATCAAAGATGAACGCGTAAAACAACTGCGTGCAGAAATGTACGGCGTTACGATATAAGTTTTAGAGCTTGATGAAAACAGCCCGGTAATTTGTTTACCGGGCTATTCTATTTTAGGTTATTCTACTATTTTTTTTACTTTATTTAAAGAGAAGAATCCGAGTGATAAATAAGTCAGGATAGCTGCAAATATCAGTAGCACTAATTTGCCAATGAGCGATATATCGAGGTACTGTACTGCAAATGCAGCAACAATTATTATCGAAGAAAAGAGTATGGTTCGAAGTAAAATAGACCCTTTGAAACTGACCGACAGTATTTTCTTGGCATAAATAATATTGGCAATTGCTACCAGCAATTGCACGCCACCAATGACGGCTGCAACACCTAGCGCTCCAAAATAGGGTATGAGTATAACATTGCTAATCACACTCAGAATAGCTGCTATTAACGATATGAAAATAAGCACCCGAATATTACCATTAGCGGTAAGCAGCGTAGAAAACACATAAGACAAACTGAATGATGGAAATGCGAGCATCAATATACCAAAAACTTTCCCATCATACGCCGTAGCATCTTTGTATAGATAAAGCATAATATCCGTACCGAAAAACAGCGCTATAATAGCTGTGGCTATACTTACCGGCAGCAGCAGGTTAATACTCGTACTCACAATAGGCTGCACGTCTTCGCGCTTTGCGAGTAATCTTCCAAATAGCGGTAGCAATATACCTGCAAACAGCACGCCGGTTACATTATTAACTACATCGAGCAAACGATAGGACGCAGCATATACGCCGGCTTCATGCGGCTTTGAATCTTTGAGTATTCGCTCTAATAAAAATGCATCACTGCGTATATAAATAGCCATTAAAAAAATAAGCAAGGCGTAGGGCAGGCTCTTTTTGCAAATGACCAATATCTTTTTAAAATCGAAATGGCTCCAGTCAAATTTTGTAACGCGCGTGCAGACAACGAACGCGGCAATAGAGGTGCAAGAGTAGGCGACTATTTGTGCATATACAAACCATTCTATTTTGAAAGAAGTTGAAAGCGGCTTGTAGAACAACAGCACCGAGCATATCCCAATCATAAACAACCGATCGGCAACGGATAAAATACTGTCTGTTTTGAAGCGGTGCATGGCTGCAACATTGCCGCGCAGGTACAGCACCAGCGAGTTTAATATTTGTACAAAGCACAATGCAAATAATAACGCTAATGTACCACCACGATAGCCCAGCAAATAGCCTGTTGACATCACTACTGAAAGAAATAGAAACGACAATACACCTTTGGCTGCAACGATATTAGGAAATAACTTCTTCATCGCCACAGGCGATTGCGCTACAGTATTGGTATTATAGGCTTGCAGCCCAAAGTCAAGCAGTATTTGAAAAATCAGGCTGAGGTTAAACAGCGCCTGGTACAGTCCATAATTTTCATGGCCTACTACATTTTGTACGTTTCTGTCAATGCCAAAAATCCATGCCGGCTTTACCACAAGGTTTACCAGAATGAGGAAGAAGACATTTTGTACAAAAAATTTGCGCAAGGGGAATTATAGTTAAGCTTATCGAACTGTAATATATGAAATAACCGCGCAGGATTGCTGCGCGGCTATAATAGTACTCATCATTTATTTTTTCAAAGCAAGAATAGAGAAATTGCTGTCTACTTTCTTAATCGTGTTAGAGAGTGTGCCCAAGCCGTCTATTTCCATTACTACTTCGTCGCCTGGTTGCAACCATTGCTCTTTGTAGTCGGGGTTATTCAACTTACCCGTGCCGTTCAATTCAAGAAAGCAACCCGTACCCACTGTACCACTACCAATTACATCGCCTGGCAATACATCGGCACCGTAAGCGCAGCGCTCTACTATTTCGGCAAAGGTCCAGTCCATATCGCCCATATTGCCGGCACTCACTTCCACACCATTTACCTTACAGGTCATTTTAAGATTATAGGCATTACCAGTATGGTTTTCTTTTGCAGGAATTTTCAAGTGTTCTAATTCGTCCGGAGTAACCAGCCATGGTCCGATTACGGTTGAAAAATCTTTTCCTTTTGCAGGTCCCAGGTTGAGTAACATTTCTTCCATTTGCAACCTGCGTGCGCTCATATCGTTCATAATGCAGTAGCCCGCAATATAGCTATCCGCCTCGGCTGCGGTAAAGTTTCTGCCTTTTTTGCCTATTACAATCGCAGCTTCCAGTTCGAAATCTAATTTTTCAAAATGGTCAGGCATACATTCAATTTCGCCCGGACCTTGAATAGCATTGTGATTGGTAAAATAGAAAATAGGGTATTGGTCAAATTCTGCAATCATATCTACCTTGCGGTTGCGGCGTGCTGCTGCAACATGTTGGCGAAAAGCATAACCATCGCGGCAGGAAGTAGGGCGCGGTACCGGCGCAAGAATAGTAACGCTGTCGAAATCAACAGAAGCAATAGCAGCAGCACCATCCTTGATTTTTTGCTCAGCTTCGCGTGCAATAGCCGACATAGCTTCCCAGTCTTCCAGCATAGGCATAATTGTTTGCGGCAATCTGCTGTCTGCATCCGACAGGTTATACAATTTATGGTCGATGTAAAAAGCGACTTGTTCTTTTTCGCTGTTGGCGTAAGTAACTAATTTCATTAGGTATAATAATTAGAGTAAGATATTGGTACAACTGCGCGCAAAACTACTATTCAATTATGAAAATGCCGCAGACAATATTGCAACGCTTCGCAAAAAATATCCCTCACACCATCATTCCACATTCAATAAAACAGCAAAATCCGACCGCAGATACTCTACATTGGTCAATTGGTATATTTATGCTAATTTGGTATAACGAATTTAAAAGTGATTGCTTACTTTTAGTTTATGAAAGATATTTTTTGCCCAAAATGCAAGCATCAGGAAATCGTGAAAAGCGGTGTAGTAAAGGGAAAGCAGCGATTTAAATGTCAGGCTTGCAAGTATCATTTTTCAGTGATGAAAGAGGGGAAACGCATCGACCCTTACTACGTAATCAAGGCATTGCAGTTGTACATTGAGGGTGTTACCTATCGCGAAATAGAGCGCATTCTTGGTGTAAGCCATGTGTCTGTAATGAATTGGGTAAAAGAATACAACATCAAGGCACCGGAGAATCTTGAATACCGACCCACCTATCAAGTGCTCACGCATACAGAGCTGGCAGCCTTTTTCGCCGATCGCGAGTCATTGCGGGGAACAGGTAGTATGATTACAGAATTGGGCGACAAGTTTATGGTAATAAAATGGGAGCGTTTTAAACGAAAATAGCATTGCCAGCTATACTATTACCATTGATATATATCAAATAGTACAAGCCATTTTTTTATTGCAAATATTTGAGGAACGAAAAAGCAATTACTCACCTCTAATATTTTTAAGTGTATGCTTCGCAAAAAAATGGCAGCGCTCGCCTCCTTCGCACTTGCATCTTCCTTATGCGCCACGGCTCAGAACTCTGAGCATTACGGCGCCGGTCTTAAAATGAACCTTAACTCAGAAGGCAACAAATACGTACGCTTTCTGATTTGGAATCAAATTTGGGCCCGGTACAACGACAACAACCCCGGCACCCTTGTGAACGGCGACCCCGCCTCTTCGACAATGGATGTTGGCATCAGGCGCGCCCGCCTGCTCGCCTATGCGCAAATAACGCCGCGCTACATGGTGCTCACGCATTTTGGCATCAACAACCAAACCTTTACCAATGGTGGCGGTAGCGGCACTACCGGTAGCGGCGGCTATGGCCAGGGTAAGAAGCCCCAACTATTTTTTCATGATGTATGGAACGAGTACGCAATTGTTCCGGCTAAAAATCCAACAACAGGCGCAGCTAATAAATATACACTTTCAGTAGGAGCCGGACTCCACTACTTCAATGGTATTTCACGTCAGGCATCTGCCAGCACACTCACATTCATGATGCTCGATGCGCCTATTACCAACTGGCCTTTGATAGAAATGAGCGATCAGTTTGCACGTCAGATGGGACTATTTGTAAAAGGTACTGCCGGACGTGTTCATTACCAGTTTTCGGCCAACAAGCCTTTTGCAACAAACGTTGCACCCCGCGACAGTGCTGGTGTAGCAGTAGATAATAGCGGTAATTCAAAAGCATCTTTTGCCGGTTATGCCGACTATCAGTTTTTAGATCAGGAAAGCAATCTGCTTCCATTTCGTGTAGGAACTTATCTCGGCACCAAGCGCATATTCAATCTGGGCGCGGGTTTCCATCATCAAAGCGAAGGAACAAGAAGTTCAAATAGCGTGGGCGAAGTCAAGAAGCATAACATCACGCTATTTGGTGTAGATGCATTTGTAGACATGCCTATTGGCGACAAAGCAAAAGGCATGGCTATTACGGCTTATGGTGTGTACTACAATTATAATTTCGGCCCAGACTATTTACGCACAACCGGTATTATGAACACCGGCACGCTGGATCCTAATTCGCCTGCATCGAGCAGAGTATTGGAAGGCGCTGGTAATGCGCGCGTGCTGGTAGGCACCGGCGATATTTTCTATGTGGAAGCTGGTTTGCTACTTCCTAAGTTCAGTTCAAAAATGAGGTTGCAACCGATTGCCTCCATCGCGCATAAAAAGTTTGATGCATTGAATGCATCCGGCAACTTTTTTGATGTAGGTGCCAACTTGCTGTTGGATGCACATAATGCAAAAATCTCAGCGCAATATTCATCCAGACCGCTGTACGACGCTACTACCAAGCTTTTGAAAGATAGGAAAGGCGAATTTATCGTACAGTTTCAGATTGTTTTGTAAACATCATTCTCTAAAATTTTAGCATCTTAAAAAAATAGAAAAACATGAGCACAATAACCAAAGCACCTAAAGGCATCTGGAAGGTAATATTTGCCTCCTCTGCCGGTACGCTAATTGAGTGGTACGACTTTTACATCTTCGGCTCGCTTGCCGTTGTAATCGCTACCAAGTTTTTCCCGCAGGGAAACCCAACAGCAGCATTTCTTTCTACGCTGGCAACCTTTGCCGCGGGCTTTGTGGTAAGGCCTTTTGGCGCATTGGTATTCGGTCGACTGGGCGATATGATAGGCCGTAAATACACCTTTATGCTGACGCTATTATTGATGGGCGGCGCTACATTTTTAATAGGCTGTATACCTGGTTACGATACGATTGGCTTTCTGGCGCCCTTGCTGGTACTGGTTTTGCGCCTGTTGCAAGGCTTAGCATTGGGTGGAGAATATGGCGGTGCTGCTACTTATGTGGCAGAGCATGCACCCGACCATCAGCGCGGCTTCTGGACATCGTGGATACAAACTACAGCTACTGTTGGCCTATTTATTTCATTGATCGTAATCCTGATTACGAAAACAGCTTTGAGTAAAGATGCATTTGATGAGTGGGGCTGGCGTGTACCTTTCTGGCTGTCTATATTGATGGTATTGGTTTCTTACCTCATCCGGAAAAATATGCATGAGTCGCCTTTATTTGCGAAGGCAAAAGCCGAAGGCAAAACCAGTACCAATCCGTTGAAAGAAAGTTTTGGTAATCGCTACAACCTGAAATTTGTATTGCTGGCTTTGTTTGGAGCAGCCATGGGCCAGGGTGTTGTATGGTACACAGGTCAGTTTTATGCACTTAGCTTTATTCAGAAAACGTGTAATGTAGAGAGTGCGCAAACGGATTCGCTATTAGCAATAGCCTTGCTGATGGGCACACCATTCTTTGTGGTATTTGGCTGGCTGAGTGATAAAATAGGCCGAAAGAGTATTATGATGGCGGGTATGCTGGTGGCTATTATCAGCTATCGACCTATCTACAAAGCGATGTATGGAATCTCTGATTTAAGCAAAAAGACAGAGCTAATCAGCGGCGTTACTTCCAATGTAAAAAGCAATGTGGCAGGCAATGGAGATAGTATTGTACACTATAATACCCTCACTACTTATACCGATGGTACCGTATTTGCACATGATAGCACTGTTACGGTGCGCGCCGATGCAAATGCCGAGAAGATTGCACCTAAAATAAGTAAATCCACCACGCTCAACAGCAGCGACAAATGGAGCATGATATTCCTTGTTTTTATACAGGTTATATTTGTAACAATGGTGTACGGGCCTATTGCGGCATTCCTTGTAGAGATGTTTCCGGTTAAAATCAGGTATACATCTATGTCGTTGCCTTATCATGTGGGCAATGGTATATTCGGTGGATTGTTACCTACTGTTGCAGTGTATCTTTCATCCCGTGCAAAAGAATCGGGGCAGGGAGATTGGTATCTGGAAGGGCTTTGGTATCCTATTATTATAGCAGGCATCAGCCTTGTGATTGGTATTATTTACATCAATAGTAAGCGAAGGGTAGAGTAGTATCCGGATATTTATTCATCATTAATTTCATCAATAATTTTTAAGATTATGGATTCTATCAAAAAAGGGCTGGGCATACTATGGATAGTACTGGCACTGGCCGCAGCATATTTCTGCATATTCGAATTTGGTGTACCTAAGCTCGCAAGTGGCAAGCAGGAAGACCTCGTGTTTGGTATCGTTATTCTGTTTGTTCTTACGCCTATTATCGTAGGTGGCTTGTTTACTTTTGGCTACTATGCTTTGATAGGGGAGTACAGTGATAAAAAGCAAGTGGAATAGGCTTTATCTCTCAATTAGAATAGGTCGCTGGCATCATACGTGCAGCGGCCTATTATTTTTTTTAAAAGTCTTTGCTGCCTTAGTAATAATCGAATTTATGATTAACTTACCTCAGAAAGTGATGCATAGTTATGAACCAATATAAGCACAAGCGATTTGCACTAATTGCACTGTTGATGTTGTTGCTGTTTACCTACCCTATATTGGCTTCGGTTAATAAGCAACCTGCAAAAGGAAGTTTTCCATCCTTGTATCTCCATTTAGGAATAGTATGGCTGCTGAGTATTGTGGCTTTATATTTTACAGCAAATACAACACGCAGAAAATAGCATGAACCAGTTTTTAATCATCATTATCTCTTTAGCTTATCTGGCATTGCTATTTGGCATCGCATGGTGGGTGGAGCGCAGGCGTCGTCAGCAAAAAAGTGTGGTAAACAATGCCTGGGTTTATGCACTCTCATTGGCTGTGTACTGCACCGGCTGGACCTATTACGGCAGTGTGGGAAGAGCTGTTACCAACGGTATCGACTTCATTACAATCTATCTCGGGCCATCTATTATGTGCGCCTTATTCATACCTGTGTTGCAAAAGATTATTCGCATTTGCAAAACGCAGCGCATCAATAGCATTGCAGATTTTATAGCAACGCGCTACGGCAAAAATTTTACCTTAGGTGTCATTGTTACGCTATGCTGTATCATCGGCATCATACCCTATATTGCTTTGCAACTTAAAGCAATTTCTTCCAGCTTCCACACGATTACAGGCGTTGCATCCGGCTCCGGGCTTGGCTTTGGCGACGATAATTTCTATATCACGCTGGTCATTATATTTTTTATCATCGTGTTTGGCACGCGCTCGGTCGATGCTACTGAGCGGCACGAAGGGCTTGTTGCAGCAGTTGCATTTGAATCGTTGGTAAAGCTATTTGCGTTTTTGGTAATAGGCATTTTCATAACCTATTTTGTATTTAATGGTTTCGATTCAATATTCGAAGCCGTGTCTGCCAATAACCTCCAACAGTTTTTTACGCTGTCAGGCGAGCATAGTTATAGCAGTTGGTTGTCGATGTTGCTGATATCTATGATGGCTATGATACTGTTGCCGCGCCAGTTTCAGGTAAGCGTGGTAGAAAATACCAGTGAGCGGCATCTCAAAAAAGCGCTGTGGCTCTTTCCGCTTTATCTGCTTGCCATCAATATTTTTGTATTGCCCATCGCGATGGGCGGGGCTTTGCTACTGGGCAATAGTGCAGATGCCGATATGTATGTGCTATCGTTACCGCTCCATCTCAATCAACCGGTGCTGAGTGTATTGGTATACATTGGTGGCTTCTCGGCGGCTACCAGTATGGTTATTGTTGAAACCATTGCATTATCTACGATGGTGAGCAACCACCTTGTACTGCCACTTATGTTTTCTTTGGGTAAAAAGTCAAAACAGTCAGAAGGCTCGCTGGTAAAGAAAATACTACTATCCAGGCGTATCATTATAGGCGCCATTTTGCTCGCCGCTTATGGCTATAATGCCTACATGGCTCCCTATTTTTCACTGGTATCGATAGGCCTCGCATCCATGGCAGCTGTAGCACAATTTGCACCTGCTGTTGTAGGCGGATTGTACTGGCACAGCGCTTCCAGAAAAGGTGCAGTAGCCGGTATCGTGGTGGGTTTTGTTATCTGGTTTTACACACTCATTATTCCCGCCGGTGTAGACGCAGGCTTTATAGATAAAAGCCTGATGGTTGATGGCCCCTGGCAACTATCCTGGTTGAGGCCGCAAGCCTTATTTGGGCTTGATGAATTTGACTTGCTAACACATGCGGTATTCTGGAGCCTTCTGACAAATTCTATTTGCTATGTGGCTATTTCTGTTTATAGCAGATTAAATGCTTCGGAGCTATACCAGGCAAGGGTTTTCATTAATATTTTTGATAATGATGCAGATACGCTGGAAGAAGGACAGGTAGTATGGCGCGGACAAACTCCGTTCAAAGATGTAAAGGATTTGGTGGGTAATTTCTTAGGTAGCGAACGTACAGACTTCCTGCTGTCGTCTTATGCTAAAAGGCATAGCATTTCCTTAGCTCAGCCTACTGCCGACCCACGTATCATCAGCTTTTCGGAGAAAATACTCTCGGGTATTGTAGGCTCTGCTTCTGCAAGGTTTTTGATTAGTAACATTGTAAAAGTTGATGATGATATCAGTATCAAAGAAGTACTGGCTATTGTAAAGGAATCGCAGCAGGCATTGGAACTCAATAAAGAACTAAAGCGTAAATCTATAGAACTGTCGAAGGCTACAGAAATGCTGACTGCGGCCAATGAACAACTTAAAAAGATGGATGCGCTTAAAGATGAATTTCTTTATACCGTTACGCACGAATTACGCACGCCGCTTACCTCCATCAGGGCATTGTCAGAGATTGTTTACGATAATCCTGATATGGAGGAAGACCAACGCCAACACTATCTCGAGGCTATTGTAACAGAGATAGAACGATTGAGCCATCTTATCACACAGGTGCTTAATCTCGAAAAATATGAGTCGGGCAGACAAAAACTTAACTTGTCAGAGGTAGATATAAATGCAACAATAGCCAATGTGATAGCGGCTTTGAAGCCATTGGCAACAGAAAAAAATATCAGATTATCGCTCTATGCTTCGCAAACGGAAATAGCGACGCGCGGTGACCAGCAATTGGTATATCAGGTTGTGTATAATCTTGTTTCAAATGCCATTAAATTTTCGCCGGAAGCAGAAGAGGTGCGTCTGGAAATTGTACGCAAAGATGACTTTATACAAGTTTCTGTAGTCGATAGCGGACCGGGTATTGCGGATGAATTGCACCTTACGATATTCGATAAGTTCTTTCAGGCGCAAAATCAAACGCTGAAAAAGCCTGCCGGTAGCGGGCTGGGGCTGGCTATCAGCAAACGAATAATAGAGATGCACGGTGGTACTATTCGTGTTGAAAATAATAGTCCCAATGGCGCACGCTTTATCTTTGAGTTGCCGCGCATTTAGTTGAATGTTTTTTGCCAATCATTAAGTTGCCTATATCTTTGTCATCATGAAGAAAGTATTAGTGGTAGATGATGACCCGTACATACTGATGTCGCTGGAGTTCCTGATGAACAAAAACGGCTATACGGTAATGGTGGCGCGCAACGGCACCGAAGCGCTTTCGTTTATCAACAACGATAAGCCAGACCTTGTGCTATTGGACATCATGATGCCGGATGTAGATGGCTATTCTATTTGCAAACACATCAAATCGACCGACAGCATCAAAGATATTATCGTGGTATTTTTAAGCGCCAAGTCGTCTGAAAAAGACATCCAACATGGGTATGATTTAGGTGCTGCTCTTTACGTAACCAAGCCATTCTCCACCCGCGAATTGATGAAGAAAATAAAGGAGCTTGTAGGCGGCTAATTTGCGCTTGCGCTATTCTGCCGTTGATAGCTTGAGCCCCACGATAGCCGCTATTAATAGAAATATGAAAAACATGCGCCAGAATGTAGCCGGCTCATTGAATACAAGAATACCCACAATAACCGTTCCCACCGCGCCTATTCCCGACCAGATTCCGTAGGCAGTACCCAATGGAATAGTTTGCACTGCTCTGTTGAGCAAATAAAAGCTACAGATAATAGAAGCGAAAAATCCTACACTCCACCAGAGGTTGGAGAAGTTTTCACTCTTTTTCATACAAGTGGTAAAAGCAATTTCAAATAGGCCGGCAAGAATAAGAAAGATCCAATGCATAATTATACTTATTTAATAATTAACTGATTATACTTTCCTAACGTCTTACAGGGCTTTTAGTTCATCGATAACAGTTTATTAAAAAGCCTATCGAGCTGGTAGCTTGACAGGCTTTCGGATTTTGATTGTTTTTAAAATAGTTTTCAGATAGGCACACGAAAGGATTCGTGCCAGCGTGCGCTCGGAATGACGGTAGAGTGCAACGGAACGCAGATTTTTAAGATTGTTATGATTTTATAAACTTCTGTCAGTTTGGGCTAAGAGTCATTTTCAGCACAGGTCGCAGGTCTGCGCCAGCAATTAGCACTCGTCATTCCGACCGAAGAAAATGCCAAATAGCAACGCTATTTGATCAGCATTTTCGAGTGGAGGAATCTCTTAAATGCCATTGTGGTGTAAAGATTTCTCGGCTGCGCTGCGCTCGGAATCACGGTGGAGTGCAACGGAACGCAGATTTTTAAGATTGTAATGATTTTATAAACTTCTGTCAGCTTGGGCTAAGACTCATTTTCTGCGCAGGCCGCAGTCATGCATAAGTCCTAAGTATTTTGAGTGGGCTCGCGTGAGGGATAGCAGTGGAAATCCTTTTTGCTTTTTTCGGCAAAAAGATTGAAACGGATAGCCCGGTGCGCAGCACACGCCCTTATTTTTAATCTCGTTCTGCTCAGCCCCTGGCTACATATACAACTGAACTGCCGGGGTCAGCAATAGCATGATTGCGTTTATTTTAACCGATTAAGTTCGGCTTCCAGTTCCTCTATTTTCTGTTTGAATCGAACACTTTGCTCATCGCTAAAATCATTGTTATAGGCTTTCAACGCAGCTATATATCCCGCCACAAAATCTTTGTTGGTTCTATCTGCTTCGTATTTGATACGCGCTGTTTCTATAGGTCTTAATTTTTCGTAGCGTAGAAATTTTTGTCCATTCTCTGATTTATTATAGAGGATAACAATGTTTTTTTCATAACCGGGAATGTACTTGACTGGAAAGGTGGTATTGATAGATGGAATACGAATAGCGTTGGTAATAGGGTAGATAGCTGCCGAAGTGGTAGAAAAATAAGCACTAATATATTTGCCATCTGGCTTCCTTACTATAGCTTCATAATCGTGGATGTATTGGTCATTTAAAGTAGAGTTGGTTTGCTCATCGGCTACAAGCGTTGCCAGGCTTTCTGTTCCGTATTTATTGAGAAACCAGGCGTTTAAAAATTGACTTGCAAATGCATTCGCAATGGCCAGCGGTATAATCAAAATGGCATAAATGAATTTCTTTCTCCAATACGAAATAGAACCCAATACTAAAATGAGTAATAGCACTGTGAGAAAGCCATGATGACTGATGAAGTAGAGTATTTTGGAGATAATAACCATTACCAAATATACTATAATGTATTATGAAAAAAGTCTGCAATCATGATGACCGCAGACTTTCCAAGATTTATTATAAGCTTTAAGCTAAATACTAATACCCCACTTATCCATATTCGCCCAACCAAAGTCAGATTTGTAGCGCTCGGGAATAATACCTTCCGTCATGGAACCGACGGGTATTGATGGGAAGATTTCTTCAAAGGTCAACATTTCGTTAAGCGAAATGCGGCGGTAAATATGCGAGCGCGTTATATTACTCATGTTGTCTAAGCCAGACGCACCAAGCAATTCCACGAAAGTATCTACCGTCAGTTTGTGGTAATTGGCCACACGCACTTTCTTATCAGACACCACCAAACCTACCGATAGCGACTTATCCTGCGTAGCCACACCAGCAGGACATTTATTGGTATTGCATTGCAAAGCCTGAATACAGCCTACTGCCATCATCATAGCACGCGCACTGTTGCAAGTATCGGCACCCAAGGCCATCGCACGCAGAATATGAAATCCGGAAGTAATTTTGCCCGAAGCAATGATGCGAATATGCTTGCGAATATCGAGTCCGCGCAGAATGTTGTGTACAAATGCAAGTCCGTCTAATAATGGCGCACCCACATAATTTGAAAACTCTTGTGGAGCCGCGCCTGTACCACCTTCGCCACCATCTACCGTGATAAAGTCAGGGTAAATATCCAGGTCTATCATCGCTTTGCAAATGGCTATAAATTCACTTTTATGACCGATACACAATTTGAAACCTACAGGTTTTCCATCACTCAAATCGCGCAGTTTTTTGATGAACAAAACCATTTCTTTTGGTGTGCTAAACGCCGAGTGAAAGGGTGGTGAAGCCACGACTGTGTATGGTTTGATATGACGAATAGCAGCAATCTCTGGTGTATTCTTTGCCGCTGGTAATATACCACCATGGCCAGGTTTGGCGCCTTGCGATATCTTCAACTCTATCATTTTTACATTAGGTAATTTTGCTTTTTCGGCAAATAACTCAGGGTTGAATTTCCCTTGGTCATCGCGGCAACCGAAATAGCCGGTACCTATTTGCCAAATGATATCGCCGCCATGTTTTAAATGGAAAGGACTCAATCCACCCTCACCGGTATTGTGCGCAAAGCCGCCTATTTGTGCGCCTGCATTCATGGCCTCTACGGCATTACTGCTTAGCGAGCCATAACTCATGGCAGAGATATTGAGGATGCTGGCAGAATAGGGATGCTTACAATCTTTGTTGCCGAATAAAACGCGCGGGTCGTGGTCGAGCGTGGCAAAATCCTTGGGCGCTATAGAGTGGCACATCCATTCGTAGCCTTCGTTGTACACATCCATTTGCGTACCGAAAGGCATGGTATCCGTTTCTTTTTTTGCACGCTGGTATATGGTGCTTCTGTCAATCCTGTTTATAGGGCGGCCATCGGTATCTGATTCGATAAAATACTGATACACCTTTGGACGCATCTCTTCCATAAAATAGCGCAGCCTTCCGAAGATAGGGTAGATGCGCATGATGCTGTGTTTCTTCTGCACCATATCGTAATAACCCATTCCGGTAAAGAAGAGGAAAATAACGAAGAAAGGATACCAATGTGGGCTAAGAAAAATGGAAAGCAGCAGCGTAGTCGCTGCTACAATAGTCGATACAATTACAAAAAGTTTGCGCATGATTTACTATTTAAAAATCGTTTTATGAATTAACCTGCTAAGCACGGAAGATTATCCGGATAAAACAACAAAAGCCCCGTCATTGGGGCTTTGTTAACAAGTTGAATGATTTATTCAGGAATATTATTTTATTAATAACCGCAGAGAAAACGCAGAGATTTTCGCAAAGAAGCGCAGAGAATATAGCGCTTTCAATCTTACAAATGTCAACGTCGTTCTGCGGTTTTATTTAATTGCAAATCCTCTAATAAGCTGTAATTACTCCATTTCCACCACCAAATCATTTTGGTCTACCATTGCTCCTGCCGTAAGGTGTATGCGTTTCACTTTGCCATCTGTTGCTGCGCTTACGGTGCTTTCCATCTTCATCGCTTCTATTACGAATAGTGGTGTACCGGCTTTGATAGCATCGCCTTCGTTTACCAATACTACAGACAATTTGCCTTGCAAAGGCGCGCCTGTCTCTTTCTCTTTATTGCTTACTTTTTGATTGGTAGGCTTGGTAGAAGTTACAGAATTATCTTTGACACGAATAGTACGGTTATAGCCATTCAGTTCAAACGATACAGTGCGCATACCGCTTTCATCAGCATCCGACACGTAAATGAGCCTGATATGAATGGTCTTTCCTTTGCCTAATTCTATCAACAATTCTTCTTCATTTTTCATTGGGTAGAAGAACGCCGGAGTAGGGATATTACCTACTATTCCAAACTCGCCCTGATGTGCATAATACTCATCATACACTTTCGGGAACATTTGCCAGGAAAGGAAATCAAGGAAATTGCTACCCGGGTATTTCTCGTTGAATTTCTTTACTTCTTCGTCAAGGTCTACATCCGGTAACTGCTGCGCCTGTGCATCATCTTTTGGAATGTCGTTGTTCAAAACTATACGACGCAATTTATCAGGGAAGCCGCCGTAAGGCACACCCAGTTCGCCCTTGAAAAAGCCAACAACAGATGCAGGGAAAGAATGCTTTTTGCTTTCATCCAGCACATCCGTTTCCGTAAGGCTATTGGCCGTCATAAATAGTGCCATATCGCCCACCACTTTGGAGCTTGGGGTCACTTTTACAATATCGCCAAAGAGCTGGTTCACTACTTTGTAGTTATGCTTGATGGTAGAAATTTGCGCACCCAATCCAATCGCCTCCGCCTGTTGACGCAGGTTGCTGTATTGTCCGCCCGGTATTTCATTTTCATACACTTCAGCAGTGCTCGATTTCAAATCAGACTCGAACGGATAATAATACTCACGCACTACTTCCCAATAATTGCTGTACGCATTCAGGCTTTCCAGGTTATTAGTACCTGCACGATCGTGACCTTGAAGCAAAGCCACCATGGAGTTAAGGTTTGGCTGCGCAGTCGTTCCGCTAAAGGAAGCCAATGAACAATCGATGGTATTGATACCGGCATTTACAGCATTCAGATAAGTAGCTATTTGCGTACCTGCCGTATCATGTGTATGCAATGCAATAGGCAGGTTGACGGCATCTTTCAGTGCGCCAATAAGCACCGTTGCAGCTTGTGGTTTCAGCAAGCCCGCCATGTCCTTTATAGCCAGCATGTGTGCACCGGCATCTTCCAGGCGCTTAGCCATGTCGGTGTAGTATTGCAGGTTGTATTTATTATTGCCGCTGCGCAAAACATCGCCCGTGTAGCATATAGATGGTTGTGCAATACCACCGGTATTTTTAACCACATGCTCTATCGCTGGGAGCATAGAGCCTATATTGTTCAGCGAGTCGAAAATGCGGAAAATATCCACGCCATTTTCCCATGATTTTTCGATGAATTGCTGGATGATGTTACGCGGATAAGCAGAATAGCCAACGGCATTGCTTCCACGGAAAAGCATTTGGAGCAATACATTGGGCATTGCTTTTCTTATTTCCTGCAAGCGCTCCCATGGGCACTCATGCAGAAAACGTAATGCCACGTCAAATGTAGCACCGCCCCAAACTTCCATCGAAAACATTTCTGGATGATTGCGGGCAAAGCCTTCGGCAACGGCCATAATATCACGCGTGCGCACACGCGTTGCCACCAGCGACTGGTGGGCATCACGATAAGTTGTATCGGTAAATAGTACCGGCTTTTCATTTTTTAGCCAATCTATAAAACCTTCGCGACCCAGCTTGTTGAGCTTGTCTTTTGTACCTTCGGGATGATGGCTGAATGCGTCGAAAGATGGCACTTCCGGTGTTCTGAACTTAACAGAAGCATCGTATTTCTTTACGTCAGGATTGCCATTCACTTTTACATTCGCCAGGAATTTCAACACACGCGTAGCCCTATCCTGCGGACGCTCAAAAGCAAATAGCTCAGGATGTGTGTCGATAAAATTAACCGAGCAATTTCCTTTACGGAAAATCTCGTGCGTGATTACATTTTCAAGGAAACGGATATTGGTAGTAACACCACGCACCCTAAACTCGCGCAGCGAACGGTTAAGCCTTTGCGCAGCGCCGGCAAGCGTACGGCCCGTAGCTGTTACTTTTACCAGCATCGAATCGAAGAATGGCGATATTTTCATGCCGGAATAGGCACTACCTTCATCCAGGCGAATACCAAATCCACCTGCATTTCTATAGGCTATTAATGTACCATAATCAGGCTTAAAATTATTCTCCGGATCTTCTGTAGTGATACGGCATTGAATGGCAAATCCATTTAACTGAATATCTTCCTGGCTCTGAATAAATATAGCAGGGTCATTTAGCTGCACGCCTTGTGCAATCAGTATTTGACTACGCACAATGTCGATACCCGTTACTTCTTCGGTAACGGTATGCTCTACTTGAATACGCGGGTTTACTTCGATAAAATAGACCTTGTTGTCTGCATCCACCAGAAACTCAACAGTACCGGCGTTATTATAATTTACAGCCTTTGCAATTGCAATCGCATAATCGTAAACTTCTTGTTTGGTATGATCGGGTAAATTAGGTGCAGGTGCTATCTCTACCACCTTTTGGAAACGACGCTGTACCGAGCAATCGCGCTCGTAAAGGTGTACGATATGCCCATGGTTATCGGCCAATAGTTGAACCTCAATATGCTTAGGCTGGTCAATAAATTTTTCAATAAAAATAGTACCATCGCCAAATGCTTTCAGTGCCTCGCTGGCTGCTTCTTTAAATGATGCAGCAATGTCTTCTTTTTTGCGTACTACACGCATCCCGCGTCCACCGCCGCCTGCGGCAGCTTTCAATATAATAGGCAGGCCTATTCGTTCCGCTTCGGATATAGCTTTATCCGCATCAGAAAGCTCAACCAGGCTATCTTCGATTACCGGCACATTTACCGAACGGGCTATTTTCTTTGCAGCGATCTTGTCGCCCAATTGCTCCATTACTTCGGGTGCAGGACCTATAAAAATAATACCCTCTTCCCTGCAACGGCGGGCAAACTGTACATTCTCGCTCAGGAAACCATAGCCGGGATGAATAGCATCAATATCATTGTCTTTGGCTGTCTTAATCAACATTTCGATATCGAGATAAGGCTTTAGCGGCTCATCTTCGGTGCCTATCTGATAGGCTTCGTCAGCTTTGTAACGATGAAGCGAATAGCGGTCTTCGTAAGTGAAAACAGCTACGGTGCGGATGCGCATCTCGGATGCTGCGCGCAAAATGCGAATGGCTATTTCGCCACGATTGGCTACCATCAGCCTTTTGATTGTGCGTAGGGGTTGCGTGTTGGTCATTTTTGACTTTTGTATAAACAGTAATTTTTTGTTTGGTTGATTTTTAGTCTGCTATTAACGCCAGCTTTCTAAAATCGTTGACTAAGAATTAAAAGTCAAAGCAACGAAGAACAATGATATAAAAAAAATCCCTGCGTTATAAATTTTGGCGCAGGGAATATTGATGATAACTAAAGATATTGATTTACATCACTGCCGGCGCAGCAGGTGTGCCACTTTCAGAGAGCTGTTTCAGGTATTTTAGGCCACGTTCAAAATCTGCTCCTAAAGATTTGTCCATACCCATTAATGGCGTCAACGAATTTAATGGATACGGAAATTCGGTATCAAAAGCCCATGTAACAGTGCTGCTGCCATCTGCACTTTCCTCTATTTTGATGATTACTTTAGCATTGCTTTCCATAGGCTCCATAAACTTAAGATCCATAGCAACTTCATCTTGGGGAGTAAGTTTGGTGTACGTCATGCTGCCTGTGCCTACATCGTCATTGCCTTTCCAGGAGTAAGTACCACCAACGCTTCCATCGTTTCCCGTAATAGTGGTAGTCATATTAGGGTCAAGTTCATTCCATGGACTCCACTTTTTGAAATTAGAGAACGTGCTGATGTTTTGCCAGATAACATCTTTGGATGCCTTGATAACAATGCTCTTCTCCAGCTCATATTTTTTCTCCATAAATATGCCGCCCACCAGCACATAAGCCAGCACTACCAAAATAACTACGCCTAAAAACTTGAGAATAGTCTTCATGATATATTTCTATTTTATAAATGCAAAGGTATGCTTTGTATTTAGATATTAGAATAAATTACATAATTCTTTCAAAGACGAAATTCCTTTCTTTCAACTGCGCAATTAGCTCGGGCAATATAGCCAGTGTAATAGCACATGAATCGTGTAGTAGAATAATATCGCCGGCTTTGACGGAGTTCAGTATTTTCTGTAGCAGCTTATCTGCATCTTTAGCAACGGTGTCCATGCTTCTAAGCGACCACCCGATGCTTTTCATGTTGCAACGCTTAATCGCTTTAGCCAGATTAGGAGTGGTAACGCCATAAGGCGGACGAAAAATAGCGGTTGTAATACCCGTAACACTATTAATCGCAGCGTTGGTTTGCTCTATTTCCGCGACCATTTTTCGAGTGCTTTGCCAGTCGAAATTAAACCCATGAAAATAGCTGTGATTGCCTATGCTATGGCCTTCGTCTGCCATCCGCTTTACCAATGATTCTTTGCCGGCAATATTTTTTCCAATCAGGAAAAAGGTCGCCGGTACTTTTTCTTTTTGTAGAATGTCCAGTATCTCGCCGGTGTATTTGGCCGGTCCATCATCGAATGTCAAGGCGACTCTTTTAGAAGTCGCATCCATTTGAAATTGTCCGCCATCAAACTTCAATTGAATTAGTGGTAGCCTATTTTGCGATTTTATATAGAAATTGAACCGAATAAAAATGCTGCCAAAGGCTAATATAGAAATGTACAGTATAACGCATGCTATAATGTGCCACCAGGTGTAGCCAGAAAAATAAATCCCTGCGACAACATGAGCCAATAAGATAACGAAGAAAATACTAACAATCTGAAACTTGCTCAACTGCATAATGCGGCGAAAATAGCAATAAAATAAATGCCTCTGCTATATGATAGCAGAGGCATTTGTATTTAATTACCTATTTCCATTTCCAATCCATTTCTTCACCATAACTTATCTGACAACTATTCGCAATTGATTTAAAGTAAGCAAGACTATGCTGCATATCAGGTATAAATCTCTTTGGTACGATAAGACCTGTGGTGTTTATCATCAGGAAAATATGCTCCCTCAATTCGACAATACCTGTTAATGCCGAGAAGTTTATCTTCGTATCAGTGTCGAGGTCAAAAGTCTGGATTGCTTTTTCAGCATCTATAAATTTAACAGTAGCATCTGCAAGTTTCTTAGTTTTCAATGTCTCTCTTACATAGTTTCGGTAATGCTTTTTGTAGAGATATCTTAAGTACACCGGAAATATTATAGCGGAAAGTATTGTCACTGCGCCAAAAAAGTATCCCAAAAAATCGTTGTTCGTTTTAAAGAAAAGAAGGGCGGCCAAAGCGAACATGCTTACTCCTATGATTATACTTTGTCTCCTTTTTTTCTTTATTCTTTCCGATTTTGATGCAGTATACAATTGAAACGTAAGATAGTCACCTTCTTCGAGTCGATATTTTAATGTCATGGTGTAAAAAAGAATTTTATCTCATAATATACAACTTACCAAATCCATTCTTGAAGTACTTGTCTACGCTGGCATTGGCGCGGTGTTCCACATCTTTGCCTTTGATAGACGTAACTACACGGTAGAGATAAACACCATTACCCAGCATCTGTCCATATTCATCTTTACCATCCCATTTATACTCGGTAATGTTACGACCTATATGCAAAGCGCCTAATTGGTCTTTCGTAATTTCCCTTACTATTTTACCGGTTACCGTCAATATCTGAATTTTAAATTGAGAAGGAATTTCAGAGCCGGTCAACGTAAACAGGAATGCTGTTGAAGTTGAGAATGGGTTAGGGTAGTTGAGCAGGTTGGTAATGCTCGGCTTATTTTCAACAGTAAACATCACTTTGTAACTCATCGGCGTTTTACCGGCAAGATTGCCCGCTTTATCCTTACCCGTTACTTCCAAAGTATATACACCGTCTTCAGGCAATGTAGGCTTGTATTCTATACGCGCCTCATTCTTTTTACCATCTTCCAGATCGGCAGCGATGAAGTTGCAAATAGTACCATCGAAAGGAACGTTGGTCTTGCTACCGCTTGGATAAGTAAGCGACATCGTCATCATCGCAGTATCGTTCAAGGCGCTAAAAGTATTTTCGTCGCGCAGTAATACTTTTACAAATGGTTTGGCAGATACAATGTCCTTGTCCAGAATGTGCACACCATCAAAAGTCACGTCCAGCAAGGGATTGAACGCATCGCCCTCCAAATGAAAAGGAATATAGCCCAGATTGTTTGGATGATATTGTTCCGGCTGGTCGTTATCAGGATTAGCCTCTATAAATAGGGTATTGTTGCCTTTGTAAGCAGTAGGGTCAAAGTCCAGTGTTGCAATCAATGTATCGTTACCAGGTAATTTCCGGTAACGTTTTTCAGCAAGAGCATGTGTTACATTATTCGCATCGATTAGTTTGTAACGTACCAACATACTATCCATATCTTGAGGCGTTAGGTTTTCGATTGCTACCTGAAACTTACCTTTTTCACCTTCAGCCAATGAGTCTTTGAAAGAATAAAAAGCAATCGGATTCAATGCAGCTTCCGGTACAGGCTGATACAATACGCGCCAGTAATCAAGGTGTGCACTCGTGCGATTGGAGTCATCCACACTATTCCATTCCAATCTGATATTAGGATAGGTGACTGCGGAGATAAAAGACAGAGCTGTATCCCTTGCTGTACCCTGATACAGCATTGTCTCTTCGGCCAAATTATTAATACCGAAAATTTTAACGAAAGGAGAATCAACTGTTTCCATCGAAGAAGTGCGCCATTTCAAGGTGTCCCACTGTGTGGCAGGTCCAATCACGGTGCTGCGCATTGTTCCTGTATCAGGATAAGATGGGAAATTGTAGTATTCCCTGATTATATCCAGACTATCATTACTCATTCTCTGCACGATCGGAAACTCTGCACTTTCCACACCTTTTTTCCTGATGAAAATAAAGGTCTTGTTAGACGTAAAAGAATCAATTTGGTCAAAGCCAAGGGCTTTCAATTTATCATACAAAGTATTACCTGCTCCGTATAAATCGGTATCAGTCATCCAGTCGGTAACTATTTTTCTATTCCATCCTCCAGGAGGACCATTGAATGTAAAATTTTTCACTACAATGTAATTGTTATCAGGAATGCTATCTATGAATTTCGCAGCATTGTTTCTCCCTTCGGGAGTTCCGTAGGGGAATTCAAACTGAAACACATTTTTTCCATCACATTGATTCATAGAGCCAGCTACCCCACCTGGAGGGTTTTCCCAAGGACGACCGGTACTCGCATCAAAAACAGAGAATTGTATTGTCCCTGTTAGATTACAACCTGTATTACCAAGATTAACATCGTTCAACACTACTCGTATGTTACCCGGATCGCCGATAGCATTATAATAAACCCTATTACTTACAAATAGGGAGTTGTTATAAGGTGCGAATTGGAATTTGCGTGTTGTCGATGGTAGACGCAATCCAAAATAGGGCTCGTCTCTTTTGTATTGATAATAATGCGACTGATTCCATCCTTCGGAGCCTTTTTCGAGATAGATAAAAGAACTGGCTGCCCATTGCAGTTGTCCACTTGAAGTGTCGTTGGTCGCAGCTCTCCAGTAGTAAACTGTGCTATCTCTCAATGTAATTGTGGGTGTCCATTTTATAAGGCCTCCACGCTGGCTTACAGTGTGTGCCAGCTTCAGTGGGCTATTGAAGTTCGTGGTCGTATCAAGCTCGATGTAGTATTCCGACGTTGGTCCAAATGCATTGAGCGCAGATGCTTTTAAAGTTATTCCTTGCTTGTTTACAATAGCAAATTCTCTTGGGTAAAGTGGTACCAGGCTATTATCAGCTATAAATAGTTGAAGTGTAGCTTGGTTATTCGCAAAAGACATTTCATCTATTTCATTGGTTGGATTCAACTTAACGGTATAATTATTTAAGCCAACATCCGTAATTCTGTTAACCGGAACTCTGAAGACTACTGTGTCAGAATATAGTATTATCCTTTTTACGGTGTCAGCGTGCAAAACATTGCTGCTGCCCACTTTTGTATGTTCCAAGGTAATTAGAATACTATCGCGAACGGCTTTGGAAAGGTTATAGTCGATTACTCTAAGGTCAAATGAGTCAATTGCTGTAGTAACAGCCGTTGGGTTAGCAGATAGGCCGGAATTATCAATGTAGTAATCCGGTTTTTCAGGGTTGTACATGGATAGCGCCGGATCCCCTTGGATAAGGATACACTCTTTATGTATGTTCATGCTAATCGTTGATGGAAGCGAAAGCAGGTTCGCCTGATATTGCTTACCCAACGTTGCATTATAATTCTTATAGCTGAACTGCTGATAGATACCAGACATGTAGCCTTTCAACGTCGAAACAAAACTTAAATTATCGGAAGCTACCATTGCAATCGAACCACCATTTACAGAATTGATGTAGTTTTCTCCAATGGTTTTATTAAGTGCATAAATCTGGCTGACGTCACATCCAAATGCGTAAAATATCGGAAACTTCGGTTTAGGATTGTACCCGTCAGGGTTATTTAGGTTGTAATCAAACGTAGTAGCTGAGGCATGTCCGAAAAAGGTCATATGCCCGACACCTTGATTGATTGCGGAATCAATACCGGCACCATCAATCGTGCTTGTAGGGTCGGTTGTATTCTTTGCTACCATGGTTGTAGAGCCGCCTATTAATGTATCTGCAAAAATTTGTGCACAAACTTTGAGTTGAGGTACCAGATGTGTAGCCTGCAAAGCTATATCAACACCACCAGCGATGTGTAGCGCTTTTTTCTTCCAAAGTGTATTTTCTAAATTAGGGCTTGAGGACTGCTTGATTGCCTGCTCGTATAATTTTACTTTTTCGAGATACATACCAATCTCCTCATTGTTCCATGCTGAAAGACGACCTACAGCTAATTCAGGGTTGCTATCTCCGTTAAAATCTGTAAACAGATTATCTGATCCAGGATGCCCCCAGGTAGGAATAGGCTGACCGAAGGTCACAGCAGTAGGGTTTGCGATGTAACTTCTATAACGATTGTACTGAATTCCCTTTCCAACTATAAAAAGGTATTCAGGCTTTTGAGTCCAATTATCATAGGCATACTTTAAAAAACGCTTGATTGCAATAGGATGGTACTCGAAGCCATATCCAAATTGATTGTAAAGTTCATCTACATCGACTACAACCGGACTATAGCTTCCACCCGCGCTACTATTGCGATAAGATTTATAGGCATTGATGTGGTTGTCGGTCGCATTGATGTAGCCGCTATTTGAAAGAATGATATAGTTGCCGCTGTTGGCAGTTGAACCGTGATTTTTGAAAGAAACAGACGTAAAACTGGATACGGTCATAATCATCCCCTCATCGGCAAAGAACGATTGGCGCTCCACCGCTGAAGGATTCAGATAGAGCATCACTGAAGTGCCAGACTTCGTTGCTTTGTATCGAGCTTTATTGGATAAGTCATAGCAATAGAAATCATTCTCAGATAAAAGACTTGTAAAATTCAAAAATTGATTAGTAAGAGCACTATTTGTATTAAACTTCATATTAAGCGAAGTGATCGAAGCCATATTAAAAAGGCGAGGATATTTGATTGATAAATGTCCGACACCATAGCGTTGGGGATTGACAAATCTTACAACATTTGTAGCAATCAAAGAGGATGAAGAAAGATATATCTCTTTTTCAACGACGCCATAATTACCATAGGTAGTATCAAAAACACTTGTTCCATTTAACGCTACAGACGTGCTGTGGCCTGAGGTTCTTGAATTTCCAACTAGTTTTAGCGATAGTCTTGCCGTTCCAGAAAGGAAAGGTCTGTTAGAAGAAACATTTACATTATAATTTGCACCACCAGCGGCTCTTACAGCATATACGTATCCTTCCCCCTGATCAAACTGTGACGACTGAAATTCTTCACTAGTATTATGACTCATCCCAGACACAAATGCGGTAGGCCTAGCGGAAGCAAAACTTTCAAACCAAAAATATGGTTCTGGCGTCGGAGCCGGACTTGGAATTGTGTTTTCTACATTCAAAATCCTTTGATGAACGCCATCATCGTATGTAATGAAATAAAATGCAGTATCGCTGATGAGGCTATATTTGTCGGAAGGCTGAAAAGAAGGGTTTGTGTATAGTTCCGTATCCATTTTACCGTTTGCACCTTCACCATAAAACTCAATGAAATCTGTTGCACCTAACGCTGCGGTACCTGACGTTATGTAAATAGGCACTTCCTGCCCTTCACGAAAGATAGCAAACTTACTACCTTCTACACTGCCCATCCCAATAGCATCGAGTTGAGCTTTGGGTATTCTGTAAATCCCTGCTTTACCTATTTTAAATTTATAATAGGTATTACTGAAATTAATCCATTCGTTGCCCACAACCTGAGCAAAAGCAGTACCTCCCGAAATCAACAGGCATGCTATTAAAATGTGTTTGAAAAATTGTTTCATAGATATCGCTATTTAAACGAAAGGGTAATTACTTATTTTGATTAGGCTTATTGTTTTCCGGAGATGTAACAGGCTGCGCTGGCTTAGCTGCATCAATATCTGTTGCTGGCTTTTTGGCTTTATGGATGTCTAACCTGATCGATACAACATGCGACATCAGCGGTGCATCCTGAACTTGCAAACTCGTAAATGCATAATCCACCGAGAAGCTTTTTATCTTAAAACCTACACCAACTGATGGCTGAAATACAGTATAGCGGGCATTATTGGTAGTATCTTTATTGTCGTAAACACGGTAAAAATTGTTGACACCCGCACGCAGAAAAATAGCGTTTTTATAGCTGGCTTCTACACCCATACGCGGATCGACACTTATAGACTTCGACGACAAAATAGTTGCCCTTTTACCATCAGTGGTCACGTCAAAGCCAAGCTCAGCAAGTACCTGAAAATCTTTGCCTGGCTTGATAAAGTTTCGTGCTGCGCCAAAATTGAAGCGTGGCATCATCACTTCATAAGACTTCACCGGAATTTCATTTCCCGTCTGACCAAAAATCTGCTTTTCAGCTTCAGTCAGGTTGAAACTCCAGGCGGTATAGCTGGTAGTAATGTCTTTCATTGTAAGACCAAAACGCCATTGCTTATAGTTCATTTGAAGACCCAGATCTACACCAAAGCCCCAGGCATTGGCCATGCTGCCTATATTGCGGTACAGCACTTTTGCATTCGCACCTATTCTGGTGTCAATTTCCGGGTTATTTTTAAAAATGTTCAGTTTTTGTGCGTAGGAAAGTAGCACAGCATAATCGCCGGCAGAAATACCTTTTAATTTTGATTCATCAAAAGAGCCATCCGGACGCACATAGTCAAGTGTATAAGGTATATTATCGGTAGCAAAGCGAATGAAAGAGACACCGATTGCCCTATTTTTATTTTTGAGTGGCATGGCGATGGAGCCATAATCGTACTTGGAAATGCCGCCAAAATATTCAGCATGCATGAGTCCTGCTTGCACATCCGACTCCATCCCCACCAATCCTGCAGGATTCCAGTACGCTGAATATATATCGGAAGTGCTGGCACTTTGTGCTCCGGCCATGCTAAGCCCACGTGCACCCACACCTATATTCAGGTATTCATTGACGTAAATTCTTGTTTGCGCACGCACCGAAGTTATTGAGCAAACGATTAATAAAATTGGTAATATTTTTTTCATATAAAAGTGTGGGCCTGTAAAACAATCTCACCTTAACGCAGCAATAATATAATTATTGTTAAAGTTTTAAATCAAGCATCGCAAAGTTACTAACATTCGCCAAATTATTACTATTTCAAAAATCTTGCCAATTAAGGGAAAGCCGCTTATTTTTGCCGAATATCACCACGGAGAACCTACAGAATGGCGTTGCAGAATCCGGTGGAAACTCCATCCTAAATTTCAATCTAATTCAAATTAAATAGCAGTGTTTAAAAATTTTATACCCGAATTACAGGAGCGTGGCTTACTTCAGGATATGATACCTGGAACGGACGAACAATTGGCTAAAGAAATGACTTCGGGCTATGTGGGCTTTGACCCAACGGCAGATAGTTTACACATTGGCAGCATGTTGCCTATTATTTTACTGATGCACATGCAGCGCGCTGGTCATAAGCCCTATGCACTAATAGGCGGAGCAACGGGTATGATTGGCGACCCGACGGGTAAATCTGCGGAGCGTAACTTACTCGATCAGGAAACTTTGAATAAGAATATAGCCGGCATCCGTAAGCAATTAGAGCATTTTCTGGATTTTGATGCAGCAAAGCCCAATAAGGCTGAGTTAATTAATAATTACGATTGGCTCAAAGACTTTACTTTTCTCGATTTCATCCGCGACGTGGGCAAGCATATCACGGTCAACTATATGTTGTCTAAGGATTCTGTGCAAAAAAGATTGGAGTATGGTTTGTCGTTTACGGAGTTTACGTACCAGTTGATTCAGGGTTATGATTTTTATTACCTTAACAAAGAAAGCAATATCAAGCTACAGTTTGGTGGGGCAGACCAATGGGGTAATATTGTAACAGGTACCGAATTAATTCGTAAAAAAGGCGGTAACGATGCTTTTGCTTTTACTTGTCCGTTACTCAAAAAAGCGGACGGTGGCAAGTTTGGGAAAACGGAGAGTGGAAATATTTGGCTCGACCGAAATAAAACTTCGCCTTACAAATTTTACCAATATTGGCTCAATGTTGCGGACGAAGATGCGAAGAACCTCATTAAGATTTTCACATTCATTCCTGTTGCAGAAATAGATGCATTAATAGCAGAGCATGATGCAGCACCTCATTTGAGAATACTGCAAAAGAGACTTGCTGCTGAAGTAACTGTAATGGCGCACAGTCAGGGAGATTTGGATTTTGCGATTGAGGCCAGCAATATTCTATTTGGAAAAGATACTACTGCCGCGCTTGCAGCATTGAACGAAAATCAGTTGCTCGAAGTGATGGACGGTGTACCGCAGGTTACTTATGATAAGCAATTACTGAATGAGGGTGTCGACATCGTCAATTTTCTGGCAGAAACAGCTATTTTTCCTTCAAAAGGAGAAGCGAGAAAAATGTTACAAAATGGTGGTGTGAGTGTTAATAAAGAAAAAGTTACCAGTACTGACTTTAAGCTCAATAATAGTAATTTACTCAATGAAAAATATGCATTGTTTCAAAAAGGCAGAAGAGATTATTACCTTGCTATTTTTGAATAAACCGATTGCTCAAAAGTATTTTCAATGAAAATATTATCTGCTACTCAAATTAGAGATTGCGATGCCTTCACGATTGAACGTGAGGGCATCGCAAGTTTTGCGCTTATGGAACGAGCTGCCATGGCTTGTTACGAATGGATACGCCATCATCACAATAACGATAATACGTTTATTGTTCTATGCGGAATGGGTAATAACGGCGGCGACGGATTAGCCCTTACCCGCATCTTAATTCAGGAGGGTTATGATGCCCGGGCATTTGTTTGGAAGCACACTGCGGAATTTAGCAAAGATGCTGCTGAGAATTTCAAATTGCTGCAATCATTGGCACCAGAGCGTTTGAGCATAGTGGATGATTTATCTTTTATAAATAATATACCACCTGAATGTATTTTAGTAGATGCCTTTTTAGGCACGGGCTTAAGCAGAAAAGTGGATGGGGATTCCGCTAATTTTATAAATGCGTTAAATGAATTGCCCAATACGAAAATAGCTGTGGATATACCTTCCGGACTATTTGCCGATAGCATTCCGGAAGGACACCAACCTTTATTAAAAGCCGACACAACCTTAAGTTTTCAGTTTGTAAAAAGGAGCTTTTTACATCAGGAGGCGGCTATTTATACGGGTGCTGTGCAAGTACTGCCTATTGGTCTCGACCAAAATTTCATACAGGATGTTGACACAAATAATTACACCATTGACGAAGCGCTTGTAAAAAGCATCTATAAATCCAGAAGCAATCACTCGCACAAAGGCACTTATGGTACAGCAATGCTCATTGGTGGCAGCTATGGCAAAATGGGTGCAATTGCGTTAAGTACGCAAGCTGCATTGCGTAGCGGCGCCGGACTCGTATATACGCAAGCACCCGAATGTGGCTATTACACATTGCAGACACTCGCGCCGGAAGCTATGTTTATGGCTGCTGGTAAAGAAATTGTAGAACATATAAATACCCAAAGAGATAAACCTATGACTATCGGAATCGGTCCGGGAATGGGCACCGATGAATTGACGGCTAATGCTTTTAAGCAATTACTGCAAGCTACTCGTGAACCCATGGTAATAGATGCCGATGCCTTAAATATATGCTCTCAAAGTAAGAGTCTGTTGTCGCTTGTTCCTGAAAACTCAGTATTGACGCCACATCCAAAAGAATTTGAACGGCTATTTGGCATTACCGAAAATAGCATGGAACAGGTCGAACTTGCGAGAAAGAAAGCTGTGGAGTTGGGTATTTTTATAGTGCTTAAAAGAAGCAATACTGCTGTGCTTACACCCGACGGTCAATGCTATTATAATACTACCGGCAATCCTGGTATGGCTACCGGAGGTTCCGGCGATGTATTAACCGGAATCATTGCCGGTTTAATAGCGCAAAAATACACTGCTGAACACGCGTGTCTACTGGGAGTATATTTGCACGGTAGGGCAGGTGATATAGCTGCCCAAAAATTATCGCAGGAGGCTATGCTGGCGTCTGATATCATCAGCAATATCGGCGAGGTTTTTAAGGAATTGAGTAACAAATAGGAAAACCTCCAAAAGTAAACGAGCCGCCTGTTAACAGACGGCTCGTTTAATTGAATAGCAACTATTGTCAATTATAGGTTACCACGTTTCGCTTGCTCGCGCTCAATGCTTTCGAATAGTGCTTTAAAGTTACCGGCACCAAAGCTTTGCGCACCATGGCGTTCGATAATTTCGAAGAAAAGAGTAGGGCGGTCTTCTACCGGCTTAGTGAAGATTTGCAATAAATAGCCTTCTTCATCTCTGTCTACCAAAATACCCAGACTCTGTAGTTTCTTAATGTCTTCGTCTATTTTACCTACGCGCTCCGGCAACATTTCGTAGTATGCCTCAGGCGGCGCACTTAAAAATTCAACGCCACGCGCTTTCAAATCTATCACCGTTTTTACGATGTCTTTAGTCGCAACAGCAATATGCTGTACACCTTCTCCTTCATAAAACTCCAGGTACTCTTCAATCTGAGATTTTTTCTTTCCTTCCGCCGGTTCGTTAATCGGGAATTTGCTAAAGCCATTGCCATTGCTCATTACCTTGCTCATCAGGGCAGAGTATTCAGTATTGATTTGCTTATCGTCAAATGACAGGATGTTTACAAAACCCATTACCTCTTCATACCACTGAACGGTTGGCAACATGCGGTTCCAGCCTACATTACCCACGCAATGGTCTACATACAGCAAACCTGCATCAGTTGGTTTATAATCGCTTTCCCATTTCTCATAACCAGGCATAAAAGGACCGGTATAGTTCTTGCGCTCGATAAACATGTGCACCGTTTCGCCGTAGGTATAAATACCAGACATGCGCACTTCGCCATGCTCGTCTTTAATCGTAATCGGATCCATGTATGGCTTGCCACCACGCTTAGTTGTTTCTTCGAATGCACTGTAAGCATCTTCTACCCAAAGCGCCAAAATCTTAACACCATCGCCATGCAATTTTACATGCTCAGAAATAGGGTGGTCAGACTTTAAAGCAGTAGTCAATACCAGACGGATTTTACCTTGCTGCAATACATACGAAGCACGGTCGCGCACGCCTGTTTCGGGACCTGCGTAAGCTAACGACTGAAAGCCAAAAGCTGTTTTATAATAGTGCGCTGCTTGTTTGGCATTACCTACGTAAAATTCGATATAATCTGTACCGTTAATCGGTAAGAAATCTTGTGCTTGAGCTATTTTTTCAGCAAATGTTTTGCCTTGTACTGTTGACATATTTTTTTGTTTTAAAGTAAAAATTCAAAATTCAAAATTAAAAATTCAAAATCAGCCTTAGCTCCACATAGCCATTACCAGCTTTTTCAGCCGCTTCTTCACGCGCACGTAAGAAGAATTTAAGTATTCGGTTTCCATTATTGGTCTAGTTCAAATTTATAAATCAATATTTCGGTTCTGCCAATCAATAGGATTGCGCGAAGTATGAAAAACAGCTAACACATTAATTGTATTTTCTACGAGATGATAAATAATTGAAAAAGGAAATCTTTTCATTACATAGGCTCTCGTATTCAATTTCACAATGTGGTAGTATTGCGGCTGCTTCTGAATAGCAATCAATGACAACTCTACATCCTTTAAAAATGAATTTCCAAGCTCAGACTTTTGGTCCTCATACCATAAAAATGCATCCAAAATATCTAATTCTGCATCGTCGGAAATTAAAAGCTTGAAACTGTTATCTAGCATTGGACTGAATCCTATTTTTCACTTCGCCCCAAGAAGAAAATTTTGTTTTGCCTTCGGCAAATCTTTTCAGTCGTGCTTCCAGTATGCTATCTTGTTCGTTTGTAAGATGACCACTATTTGTTCTGATTTTTTGTACTTCAGAAATAGCTTCCTCATCTTCCGTTTCTATCAGCCATTGTAATAGAACTAATCTTTCTGCTTCAGTAATCATTTTGCTAATTTAAATCAAGATTGTACAATACTCAATACCCTTACTCCGCCCAGCTCATTATATAATTATCGTCCTCTATTCCTTTCGCATAATCGGTCATCATCAACGGACGGAAAGTATCCACCATCACGGCTAACTCTCCGGTTTCAGTTTTACCTATGCTTTTCTCTACAGCGCCAGGATGTGGGCCGTGTGGAATGCCACTTGGGTGCAAAGTAATCATACCACGCTCCACATGCTTGCGGCTCATAAATTCACCATCTACATAATACAGCACTTCGTCGCTATCGATATTGCTATGGTTGTATGGTGCGGGAATTCCTTGTGGATGATAATCGTACAAACGTGGTACGAATGAACAGATAACAAAACCTGCAGCATCAAAGGTTTGGTGCACGGGTGGTGGCTGATGTACACGGCCGGTGATAGGTTCGAAATCGTGAATGCTGAATGCATAAGGATATTCGCAACCATCCCAACCTACAACATCGAATGGATGTGTGCCGTACCAAATAGGGTACATCAATCCTTTCTTACGTACGTTGATTAAAAATTCTCCCTTCTCATCAAAGGTTTGCAAGTTTTCCGGCTTGCGTATATCGCGCTCGCAGAAAGGTGCGTGCTCGAGCAACTGTCCGTATTTGCTCAAATATCTTTTAGGAAATTGAATAGGACTGAAAGAATCAACAATGAATAGACGATTGGCTTCTGTATCAAATTCTATTTGGTAAATAGTGCCGCGTGGTATCACCAGGTAATCGCCATAGCCGAACTTTAATTGGCCGTATTGTGTTTTCAAAACACCGGTGCCTTCATGCACAAATATTACTTCGTCGCTGTCGGCATTTTTATAAAATACATTTCCAGTGAGACCTTTTAAAGGCGCAGCAAGGGAGATGTAAACATCATTGTTGAATAAAACTATTTTGCGGCTTTTGAGGTAATCGGCTTCCGGTTTTATTTTAAAGCCTTGGTAGCTGCGGTGTTTCAGGATATTATCAGTGGCTGCTTTAGGCGATACATCAGTTGGCTCTTCCGTTTTAATAATGATGGTAGGCGGATGAACGTGGTACAATAAAGAGTAATTAGAAGAAAAACCTTCGGTACTAAATAATTGCTCGGAATATAGGCCGCCATCGGGTTTGCGGAACTGTGTATGTCGCTTTTTAGGTATTTGTCCTAAGCTATGATAATGTGCCATGTATTTTTACAAAATTATGACCGTAAAGGTAAAACTATTTGCCAACATCCCGAAGTTATGCGGTAGGTTATTACCAAATTTAAAGGCTTTAAAATAGTTAGAATTTTGATATTATTATTTGGACTGATTTTTGATAAATAATTCGCTATAATTGTAAAAGCTACAAATCTGCAACTGAGTTTTGAAATATATAATTTACACAATTCTTCTATCACTATTTACCAATCTGGCTACAGCGCAGTCCGGAAAAGATACCAGCAAGTATGGTCCGGATTCTGCCTTGTTGCAGATGCATGCCTTACTGCTCGAGAGCGAAAATATGCGCATCCGGGATTCCATAAGAGCTGCTATTTTGCATGAAGAATTAAGCACCTACAAAAATCCGCAAAAGAGCCAGGCGAGAGAATTGCAGGCAGAGCTAGAAATGGTGCGCAACCAGGATTCCTTACGCACACTGCAGCAGAAACAAGCTATAGAAGCTTTACGCAACAACACTTCCGCCAATCCTGTGCGGCTTTTTTACGATACGCTATTCAAAGTTTACGCACCGTTGGGCTCTTTCTCTGCAGCGCAGCGTGCCTTCAATGCTCAGGAGCATATCTCCAAGCTGTATGAGTTGCCTGATTTTAATCCCGATTCATTGACCATAAAATCGCAATATGGTATTCTCAATATTCTTTACAAATCTGAAACGATAACGAGCATAAGCAATATCGACGGACTGTGGCTGAATGCCTCAGACGATTCACTTTCAAAAGCCTATCGCAAAGAGATTGTGAGGAGCATACTGTATTTCAAAGAGCAATATAGCTTTAAGCAAATCATGGTGCGGGTGGGCTATGTGGCTATATCCATTGCTGTTTTGCTCCTCACGGTATGGTTGATAAACTTTTTATTCGGAAGAATAGCCAGATGGCTGGTGCGCCGAAGCCGCCAATTTTCCGCAGAAATAAAAGTGAAAAACTACCGCATATTTACGCCGCAACGACTAATGAGCGTGGCGCGGCAAGTGTTGGGTATTTTAAGATGGTTGGTTATCTTATTGGCTATTTATTTCACACTCACATTCGTGTTCAGTATTTTCCCTGGCACACGCGGCTGGGCCAATAGGCTGATGGGCTGGGTGTGGGAGCCGCTGCGCAACATGGCACTTGCACTTGTCAACTATATTCCCGACCTCATTACGATTGCTGTAATTATAGTAGTAGCAAGACTTGTAGCGCGTATCTTCCGTTTCTTTTCTTTGGAAATAGAGCGTGATATTTTACACATCAAAGGCTTCCACAAAGAGTGGGCAAAGCCAACTTACAATATCATCCGATTCCTGCTGTATGCATTTACATTCGTAGTAATTTTTCCTTACTTACCCGGTTCTGATTCAGATGCATTTAAAGGGGTGTCTGTATTTTTGGGTATTTTGTTTTCTATTGGTTCGTCCAGCGCAGTATCCAATACCATTGCAGGTTTGGTTATAACTTATATGCGTCCGTTTAAAACGGGCGACTGGATTAAAGTGAACGATGTAACCGGCTATGTTCTGGAGAAAAATGTATTGGTAACAAGGTTAAGAACCATCCATAACGAAGACATTACGGTGCCTAATTCCACTATTCTGGCGAGCCACACGATCAACTATAGTTCTGCAAGTTTGCAACCAGGACTATTGATTAATACCACCGTAACGATTGGCTACGATATAGGCTGGCAAAAGGTGCATGAGCTATTAATTCAATCGGCTAAAGAAACGGAGGGGATTATTGAAGATAAGCCACCATTTGTTTTTCAAAAGGGACTCGATGACTTTTATGTTTCTTACGAAATTAATGCCTACACGCATACACCCGAACGTATGTACCATATTCAGTCAGAGTTGCACCGCCATATTCTCGACAACTTTAAAGCGGCGGGTATTGAGATTATGTCGCCACAGCAAATACACATAAAGCCATAAAAAAACCTGAAGCAATGCTTCAGGTTTTTGTCTATTGATACCTATCGGTTAGATAGTCATAATCTCTTTTTCCTTGTCTTTGCAATGTTGGTCTACCAATGCAATATTTTTATCGGTAATGCCCTGGATGCGGGTTTCAGCCTCTTTCGCGATATCTTCGCTCAAGCCATCTTTCTGTAATTTCTTCACATTTTCGATTGCATCACGACGAATGCTGCGCAAAGAAATTTTTCCGGTTTCGCCCTCAGCGTTTACCTTTTTTACCAACTCTTTACGACGCTCTTCGGTAAGTGGTGGCAAAAACATACGAATAACAATACCATCATTTTGCGGAGTTACTCCCAGATTGGCAGCCATAATAGACCTTTCAATAGGTGCAATCATGGATTTTTCCCAAGGCTGGATAGTAATGGTACGCGCATCGGTGGTAGTAACATTCGCTACCTGACTGATAGGCGTAGGTGCACCGTAATACTCAACAGTAACACCATCAACCATTGCCGGAGTAGCTTTGCCGGCTCTTATTTTCAATAGTTCTGCTTCAAGATGATTAATGGCCTTAACCATGTTAGCCGACGTATTGCTTATGATTTCTTCAACTTGTTCTGACATAATTAAAATGCTTTTGTAGCAAGGAACGCAAAAGTATGAAACGCATATACAAATGCCAAATTTTTAGCGTTGCGCCATCAGCATCCTGTCTTTGCCCTGCATATCTTTTTTGATGGTAACAGTCCAGCCTTTTTCTTCAAAATAGCCTTTTGTTGCCACTGCATACAAGCTATTTAATTCGCAAAAAATATAGCCGCCTTTGTTGAGTTTGCTTTGTCCGAAATCTTCAATAGCCTTGTAAAATTGAAGAGGGTCATTGTCGGTTACAAATAGGGCAGAATGGGGTTCGTAGTCGAGCACATGGCTTTCCATGTCCGCTTGTTCGTCGAGGCCTATATAAGGTGGGTTGCTTACGATTAGGTCAAACATTGGCAATCGCTCTCTTGATTCTTCTTGCAAGAAATCCATTTGAATAAAGTCAATATCCAAATTATAGGTTGCAGCATTTTTGCGGGAAACATCCAAAGCTTTCGCGCTAAAATCAAGTGCTGAAACAGGCGCAGTTGGCAAATTTTGTTTCAATGATAAAGCAATACAGCCGCTTCCAGTACCAATATCTACAATAGCCGACTGTTCTGATTTCTTTGCTATTTCGGTTACCCACATTATCAGTTCTTCTGTTTCTGGTCGGGGTATCAATACCGATTCATCTACGAATAATTTAAGGTTGCCAAAATAGCTTTCTCCCAACACATATTGCACTGGTCTATGACGCAGTAGTTCGTTTTCGTATCGCTTTAGCAGAGCAAGTTGATTTTCTTCCATTTCATGTTCATTCCAGCCATTTCTCAAGCCGGTAACAGATTCAATTGTCCAGCTTGCTATAGCATCGACTTCGCCCTCATCATAAATAGTAAGCAAGGATTTTTTCAGCTCATCAAAAGCTTCGCGCGTATTCATGCGGCAAAAGTAACATTATAAAATAAAGGCTGATTTTCGACTGAAAATTGATTGACGACTATTCTCTGCTGAGGCTATCTAGTTGACTTTAGAAAATAGAGATGCTTTTCTCATATTCGATTTCAAACGTAAAAAAGGTTCTCCAATATTCGACTTTACTCACCTATAATTTCCTGCAATTTGGATGTGCTGCTCGCTGGGACGGCCTTCGCGTATTTTGCGTTAAGAAAATGGTTGCAGTGCAGCGTTAAAAAATGCACACTGTCTGAGCGCAGCGAGTTTGTGCATTTTAGCGGAACGAAGACCATTTTTAGCTTAAATACGCGCAGCCTTGATTTTTTGGTCCGTTTGCATCAAGGCAAAAGGACAAATAAAAATACTGAAATCGACTTTTCGATGCTAACTATTTATATTCTATTGTAGTATTAAAACGACGCAATCTATACGCCTGAATAGCCGTTTTTCCCAGCTTACTCATCAACTTGTAATTAGCCACAAAACCAACAGCAGCGCCAATAAAAGGAATGAGTTGTGCTAATTTAGCCAGGTCAATATAGTCGCGGTATTGCTGCTGAAAAGTGCGCCAGTCAAAGTCGTTGATGTGAACCGGTAATTGATGCAGGCCCTCTTCAAAAGTTACCAGTTTTTCAACCAATTGCTTTCTTTCTTTTTGCGTAGAAAAAGCTAATTGAAAAATGTATAAAATATAGATACGCTCCCGATAATCGTGGACATCTCTGCCATAAATAGCTGCAATGTCAAATAGCGATTTTATTTTAAGACCCAACAAGATCGGGAAGTCTGCAAGGCTCATTAGAAAGCCGCCTGCACCCGTTATGCCACCCTCGGCTGCCGCCGTCTTCTTGTAAAAATCAATGCGCTTATTGGCTTTCAACTCGGTTTCTTCAAGTGGAAGTTGCTGTGCAGGCTCTGCTGTAATGTATTTTGAACCCGTCAATACTGCCTTAACCATTTCCTTAATAGCAACGGTTATTGCTTTGTGTACTTTCTCCGGAATGTAACTGTTGATTTTAGATTGTACGCCATCCGTTACGCGACCCATTATAGACGGATTGCGTCGCATCTGCTTTAGCCAGCGTTGCAGTTCCATCATGGCTTGTTGTTCGTAGGGAGACATAAGGTTTGAGTATTTCTTGTTCAAATAACAGGAGAGAGATCAAAAAGGTTAATACATTTTTGATAAGATGGAATTAAACAAAACTAGCTACATTTCGTTCAGCATATCTTCCCAAAAGTGAAGATAGTTAGAAACGAAGAAGCGATTTTTATCCATATAGAAATAGAGATGTTTAATGAGCGAAAGGCTAAACTCCTGAGAATTGTAAAGTCTAACCTTTTCATCAGGTAAATATTCGGCTATCATTTGATTGTTTACGTCGAAAACGCCAGGAGCAACTTCGTTGATTGTTTCGTTCGCATAGAATGCATCCAAGGGCATAGAAGCGTTTAAGACAACAGGGTCTTTCATATCGCCAATAACAACACTTATGTCGAAACTTTTTCTATAAATTCCAAAACAAACACGAGGAAGAGTAAGACTTCCACGTCGTAGATATTGTTTTAATTCGGCTTCATCGTACTCAAAATATAAGTCGTATTCAACATTCACAGACTTTAAGTATCGTTTTACAGACCGCTTCTTAACAGAACACAATTTAAAATCAGGATAGAATATTTCCAACAGTTCGTTGAAATATTTGAGCCATCCAGAAACGTTAAATAGGTGACCACGTCTCTTTAGTTTTACAGATTCAGAAATTGAAACAATTAAGTCGTCAAAGGCGTCAAATTTTGCAATCGAATTGAAACGATGTTCATGCTCAGCTATTTTCCAGTACTGCTGCTCACGACTGCGGTCCAATGCGTAGGAATATTTTGAGTAAGTTTTATATTCAGGACTGCCAAATATAGGCTGCTCGAAAAGCGGCTTTGTATGAAAATGAATTCCATTAAAATTAGAATCGACCGCGCTTATTTCAATAGGTAAGTTTGGTATCTCAATCGAGCTGGAAATATCGTTGCTCCGATGTTTTAGAATGCTGAAGGGTGTTTGCTTCGCTTCTAAAATCAGCTTTTGCAAACTCAGAGTATAACGCTCCTTGTTTTTGTTGAAAATGAAAATAGCATTTTCGATATTCATTGTAAACTTTCTTTGATAGCTAAATTACGGAAAAAGCTGCCTATTTTTTATCATAAGCAAGCCTATTTTACCACAATATCTTTTACAACCTCCACGCCAAAATGCTCATTCACGCGTTGAATTAATTGCGCTTTTCCAAATTGCAATTCCTGCTTCAGTACGGCTACGTCGGTGGAGATATACAAGGTACTGCCCGATAATTTTACGCTGCGGGTATATTTAGCAATAGTCTTGCCCACGATGGTTTCCCAATCGGCCTGTATTTTTCGCTCCCTTATTTTAGGCAGCCATTGAGATTGTTGTAAAAACTTGGTGAGCGCGTCGCCTATAGAATATTCCATGATAAATGTTTTAGGGTGTGAGAAAAATACTTTTATCAGGCGCAATCTTTACACCAGCCTTTTACCTGCACATCGAGTGTCGATTTCTTAAATCCTTTGGGCACTTTTACCGACTGCAAAGGAAATATATCATCCAGACAAAAAATGTGCTCGCATTTAAGGCAAATAAAATGTGCGTGCGAATGTTCTTTCTCATCTTTTTCCGGTGCGCTGTAGGCATATTTTGCCGTGCCGTTAGGGTCGATGATTTTGTGCAATATACCCGTTTCTTCAAAGGAATGTAGGGTACGAAATAGTGTAACGCGGTCGAAATCTATATCCAGCGCTTTAGAGATATCCTGATGCGAAAGCCCCTTGTCTGTATCTACCAAAATAGACAAAACAGCGTGCCGCAAACGGGTCTTTTTTAGGCCATGTTCTTCCAGTATAGCGTCTACTCCTATCATATCCGCAAAGATAGTAAAATTAAATGCAACAAAGTTGCGTTTTTAATCAAAAAGTGTATAATTTCGCGGCTTGCCTTTTTCGGATATATGTTTCTTCTTTTCAATATTTTATTATTTGCAGTAACCCTTGCGGGTGGCAGCATTCCATTGTGGAGCAAGCATTGGAACGAGCGCAGCATGAAATACCTGCTTGCTTTTTCCGGTGCCTTTTTGTTGAGCATTACACTGTTGCACCTTGTACCCGAAACGGTGGAGGGTGGTGGTCATCAGGCCGGGCTATTAATATTAGGCGGCTTTTTTTTACAGCAAATCATTCAGGTATTTACGCATGGGGTAGAGCATGGCCATGCGCATGTGCATCCTGGTCAGGAGCGCGTGAGCATTATGCCTATATTTATAGGCCTTGCGGTACACGCTTTTAGTGAGGGCTTGCCTTTGGGTGGTATGTATGCCGATAATTCCGTAGTACCATCTTTGTACATGGCTATTGCCTTGCACAAACTGCCGGAGGCGATGCTGATTACTTCTTTGGTATTTGTTGCTACCAATAAAAGGAGACGCGCTCTGGGCTCGCTCATTATTTTTAGTCTTGTAACGCCCGCAGCAGCGATGCTTAGCTATTATTTAGGTATGCGTTTCGAATGGGTAGCAACATTTATCAACCTCAGCATTCCGGTTATAGCCGGCGCATTTGTACACATAGCCACCACTATATTTTTTGAAAGCGGTACAAAATCGCATGATATGAATTTAAAAAAATGGCTGGCTATTGGCGCCGGTGTGGGGCTGGGTCTGCTCACAATTATAGGCCACGACCATTAGATTTGTACTTTTTTTGTCATTGATAAACATGTAACTTTGCCGCCATCAGGAAAAATGCTTTTTTTCTGATATAAAACCAACATAATTCCCCTTTTTCAGCGATTCAATGTACCGACTGGCCTTACTTTTTGTTTCTATCGTTATTGGCTTATCTGCCTGTACAGCGCACGCTAAAAAAAATCCTGTAAAATCTACCGACAATAAATCGCTGTTGTGGCGCATTACCGGTAATGGATTGAAGAAGCCATCTTACCTGATGGGTACTATTCATGCTATTTGTGCTTCCGACTATTTGTGGACGGACTCCATGCAAAAAGCATTTGAATCTACACAAAAGGTTTGCTTTGAAATGGACTTGGATGACCCTGCATTGCAAATAACTTTGGCCACCGCCATGATGAAAGGTAATGACGACAAGGGTTTGAGAGAATATTATACCGAAGAAGAATACAACAAAATAGCTTCTTATTTGAAAGATAGCCTGAACTTGCCTGTAGAAATGATGCAGCAGGTAGACCCGTCCATGCTAGCCGCTATGATGGCTACTAAATTAGTCAGTTGCGAAGTTTCTGAATCTTACGAAGGTAATATTATGAAACTGGCGCAAAAGAAAGAGATGGAAATAGTGGGACTGGAAACTGCGGAGCAACAACTGGCTATATTTGAAAATATGAATAGCGACAGCACAGCTACAGGTCTGTTGCAAATGATTGAAAGTATGGACAGCATGCGTCAGGAATACAACAAATTGCTGGCATCTTACAAAGCGCAGGATTTGCCTGCGATGTATGATTTGATTATCCATTCGCCTGATATGAAAGGTATTGACCTGAATGATTTTTTATTTAACCGTAATAAAAACTGGATTCCTCAAATAAAAAAAATGACCGCAGCACAACCCATGTTTATAGCAGTTGGAGCAGGGCATTTATGGGGCGACGAAGGTGTTATCAATCTATTGCGTCAGGCTGGCTATACGGTTGAACCTGTAAAATAGACAACATTATAGGTGCCGGTGCGCCTCAACAATAATTAAAAATTTTATCCACTTATACGTTCCTACATGACTGAAAAAATTCTGATTCTCGATTTTGGCTCCCAGTACACACAACTGATAGCACGCAGCATACGCGAGTTGAACATTTATTGCGAAATTCAGCCATGCCTGAAGCCTGTGGAGATTACACCCGACATCAAGGGTATTGTATTAAGTGGTAGTCCTTTTTCGGTAAATGATCCTAATGCGCCAAAACCTGATGTGGCAGCCTGGGCAGCACAAGTACCTGTATTGGGCGTATGCTATGGAGCACAATTAATAGCACAACAAAACGGTGGATTAGTAGCAAAATCAAATAGCCGCGAGTACGGACGTGCACATTTGGTTATTGAAAATAAAGAAGCCTTATTAAATACTATTACATCCGACTCACAAGTGTGGATGAGCCACAGCGATAGCATTAAAGAATTGCCGGAAGGCTTTACTCTATTGGCTAAAACCAACAGCATTCCTGTTGCTGCTTACAAGGTTGATAAATTTGCCAACCCTGTGTATGGTATTCAGTTTCATCCGGAAGTAACGCATAGCACCGAAGGTCGTCAGATATTGAAAAACTTTACAGTTGATGTATGCGGTTGCACGCAAGACTTTACAGCAGCGGCTTTCATCGAAGAAACAGTTGCGGCTATTAAAGAAAAAGCGGGTAATGAGAAAGTGGTTATGGCATTGAGCGGTGGGGTAGACAGTACCGTTGCAGCTACGTTGATACACCGCGCTGTTGGCGATAATCTTTATTGCATTTTTGTTGATAATGGTTTGCTGCGCAAAAATGAATATGAACAAGTACTGGAAGGCTATAAACATTTAGGTCTTAACACCAAAGGTGTGGATGCTAAAGAACGCTTCTATCGCGAATTGGATGGTGTAACTGACCCGGAGCAAAAGCGTAAAATTATAGGTCGTTTATTCATCGAAGTATTTCAGGAAGAATCGGTATTGCTCGAAGGCGTTAAGTTTTTAGGTCAAGGCACTATTTATCCTGATGTAATCGAATCGGTATCGGTTAATGGACCATCTGTTACCATCAAATCGCATCATAATGTAGGCGGCTTGCCGGATGTAATGAAGATGGATCTGATAGAGCCTTTACGTTCTTTGTTTAAAGATGAAGTGCGCCGCATTGGTAAAGAATTAGGCATCGACGATATTTTCCTGAAACGTCATCCTTTCCCTGGTCCCGGCCTTGGTATCAGAATTTTAGGCGCTGTATCTGCTGATAAAGTGCAACTGTTGCAGGATGCTGATGCTATTTACACACAAGCATTGAAAGATAGCGGCGAGTATGACCGTGTATGGCAAGCGGGCGCTATATTGCTGCCGGTGCAAAGCGTAGGTGTAATGGGCGATGAGCGTACTTACGAATTTACAGTTGCACTGCGTGCAGTTACTTCGGTAGATGGCATGACGGCCGATTGGGCGCATCTTCCTTACGAGTTTTTGGCGAAGGTTTCTAACGATATCATCAACCATGTAAGAGGTATTAACCGTGTGGTGTATGATATCAGTTCCAAGCCACCAGCGACAATTGAATGGGAATAGTATTTTGAACTGTTATAGGTACAATGCCTCCTGCTTATCAGGAGGCATTTTTTATTGTTAAATAGGCAAAAATCGGCACAAATCCCCATCAATTATTTTTATAGCAAAATACATTTCACTATAAGTAATACGATTGCTGGTAAAGGGTTTCAAAACTTATCCACAAGTTGTCAATTTGTTTTTTAGGAAAACAACTGAGGCTTTAGCATTTTTGCAATCAGTTAATTCATTACTACGAATTAGCGCTATTTAATCCAGGAAAAACCGCTTAATACAAACTCAGTCCTATGGGCATTTTTGATAGAAGAATACAGTACAAACCTTTTGAGTATCCGGAGATACTTCAGTTTACAGACGCAATTAATAAGTCATTTTGGGTGCATGCAGAGGTGGATTTCACTGCCGACACGCAGGATTTTCATTCGCACCTTACACCACCAGAGCGCAACGCCGTAAAAAACAGTTTGCTGGCTATTGCGCAAATTGAAGTAAACGTAAAATCTTTCTGGGGTAATTTGTACAATCATTTGCCTAAGCCGGAAATGAATGGCCTTGGCTCTACATTCGCAGAGTGTGAGTTTCGTCACTCAGAGGCATATAGCCGCCTGGTCGAAGTATTGGGTTACAACAATCAGTTTGAAAAACTGCTGGATGTTCCTGTAATCCGCGAGCGCATCGACTATTTGTCAGATGCACTTTCTAATTCAAAATCAACTGACAAAAAAGAGTACACGCTGTCATTGATTTTGTTTTCTATCCTGATTGAAAATGTGAGCCTGTTCAGCCAGTTTGCCATCATCCTGGCGTTTACACGTTTTAAAGGTTTGATGAAGAACGTAAGCAATATCATTGCCTGGACTTCAGTTGATGAGCAAATTCATGCAAATGCAGGTATTTTCATCATCAATAAAATCAAAGAAGAATATCCTGAAATATTCAACGAAGAAACGATTCAGCGTGTGAATGACTTAGTAACAAGGTCGATTGAAGTTGAGAGCAAAATAATCGACTGGATATTTGCCGAAGGCGAAATAGGCATCGTAAAGAAAGCTGACCTGATCAACTTTATGAAATACCGTGCCGACGATAGTTTGAAGCGCATCGGAATGAAACCATTGTTCAACATTACTACCGAGCAAAACAAACCAATGATCTGGTTTGAAGAAGAAGTATTCTCTAACAGTCTGGATGATTTCTTTGCAAAAAGACCGGTAGATTATACCAAACATGATAAAAGCATCTCTGCAGGCGACCTTTTCTAGGTAAGGCTTTCAGCTATAATTAATATATTTTTCTCCTGATATTATAACATCAATTATGGAAATTACAGTATTCGACCAATTACCCGGCTTGCAAGACGAGCAAACTGAAAAGCTGTGGTGGAAAAATGAAGAAAGTGAGCAAATCTTAAACCGGGGCTACTTGTTGAAAGGCGAAACTGTAGAAGGCGCCATCGACCGTATATGCAGTGCCGCAGCGCAACGCCTGTACAAACCTGAGCTCAAAACTGCCTTTCAGGAAATGATTGAGCGCGGCTGGATGAGCCTGAGCTCGCCTATCTGGGCTAACATGGGTACAGAGCGCGGTCTGCCTATTTCTTGCTTCAACGTGCACATTCCCGACCATATCGAAGGCATTACACACAAGCTGGGCGAAGTAATCATGCAAACTAAAATCGGCGGTGGTACATCAGCCTATTTTGGCGCCTTGCGTGAGCGCGGCAGTGCTGTAACAGACAATGGTAAAAGTAGTGGTGCGGTAAGCTTTATGCGCTTGTTTGATACCGCTATGGACACGATCTCTCAGGGTGGGGTGCGCCGTGGTGCATTTGCTGCCTATATGGATATTGACCACAGCGACATTGAAGAATTTTTGTCTATAAAAGATATTGGCCATCCGATTCAAAATCTGTTTTTCGGTGTATGTGTACCGGATTACTGGATGCAGGATATGGTAGATGGCGATATGGATAAGCGCAAAGTGTGGGCCAAAGTGCTGGAAAGCCGCCAGCAAAAAGGCTTGCCTTATATCTTCTTTACCGATAACGTAAACCGTAACAAACCGCAGGTTTATAAAGACCAGAACATGACCATCAATGCCAGCAACCTCTGCTCAGAGATTATGCTGCCATCTACTGATGATGAGTCGTTCATCTGCTGCCTTTCTTCGATGAACCTGGAGCTGTATGACGAATGGAAGGATACAAATGCAGTGCGTTTGGCTACTTTCTTTTTGGATGCAGTATTGCAAGAGTTTATTGCTAAAACAGAAGGTAATTATTACCTCACAAGTGCAAACCGTTTTGCCAAAAGGCACCGTGCGCTTGGCTTAGGTGTATTGGGCTGGCATTCTTACCTGCAAAAAAATATGATACCTTTTGAAGGTATGGAAGCCAAGCAATTGACTTCAAAAATATTTAAAGACATCAGCGAAAAAGCAGATAAAGCGAGTGAAGAACTTGCCTGGATATATGGCGAGCCGGAAGTACTAAAAGGCTATGGCCGCAGAAATACCACTTTGATGGCGATTGCACCTACTACGTCTTCCTCAGCTATTTTGGGTCAAACGTCTCCTGGCATCGAGCCTTTCAGCAGTAACTATTACAAAGCTGGTTTGTCTAAAGGTAACTTCATGCGTAAGAATAAATACCTGAAAGAATTGCTGGAAGCAAAAGGCCTGGATAATGAAGATGTATGGCGCGATATCATGCTGAACCATGGTAGTGTGCAACACATTAATGAGTTGAGCGAGCATGAGAAAAACGTATTTAAAACGTTCAAAGAAATCAGCCAACTGGAGATTATTCAACAAGCATCCATCCGACAAAAATTTGTAGACCAGGCACAAAGCCTTAACCTGAATATACCGAGTAACCTGCCGGTTAAAGATGTAAACAGGCTATTAATCGAAGCATGGAAATTGGGTATCAAAACCTTGTATTATCAACGTAGCCAGAGCGTATCAAAAGAATTGGTAACAAGTCTTGTAAGCTGCGCCAGTTGCGAGTCTTAATAAAAATAGTTTAATGATGAATAATAGAGCCGGATGTGATGTCCGGCTCTGTTATTTTTCGCTATAATTGAATTTTCAACCTTCGACCAATGACACCACAACTTATTCAACACATACAGCAAGTGCTTGCCGGTGCTAATTTTCATACACAAGATATAGCACATTTTTTCAATGAAAGGAAAGTAACGAAAGGAACTATATTGCTGACAGAAGGGGAGGATTGCAACGAAATATACTTTGTAAATAAAGGTAGCTTGTATTTATACTACGGGCAAAACAGCGCTCCGGAAGTAATTCATTTTGCTTTGGAAAACTGGTGGATGACCGACTATAAAACCTTTAGCGATGGCAAGCCAGCAGTATATGCAATTGCTGCAATGGAAGATAGCGAGCTGACGGTTATCACCCGGGCAAATTACGAAGCTATGCTATGGGCGTATCCCTTGATGGCACTGTATTTCAACAAGATTCATGAACGCGCTTACGGTGCTGCCTTATTCAAACAAAAAACGTATGCGCTGGTAAGCAAGCCCGATTTTTATTTCAATTTCAAGCGTAATTATCCGGCTATTTTGCAACGCATTCCCGATGCAATTTTTGCATCCTACATGGGTATTTCCATAGAGGAATTAGAAAATATTAAAGCTATTTCCATTTCTTAAACCAGTTTAAGTTTTCCCGGCGCAGCGTATTTCATCTTTGCATTACAAAAGACGCAAACATGAAAATAGTAATCATCGGCGGTACCGGCCTTATAGGTAGTCAGTTAGTAAGCCAACTTCAAAATGGCGGCCACGACGTAATAGCAGCTTCGCCCAGCACAGGCGTGAATACACTAACAGGAGAAGGTTTGAATGAAGCATTTAAAGATACAAACGTTGTAATTGACGTATCTAATTCGCCGTCATTAGAAGACAACGCTGTAATGGATTTCTTTACCAAATCCAACGAAAATATATTAGCAGCCGAGCAGAAAGCAGGCGTGCAGCACCAAATCGCATTATCTGTAGTGGGCACTCAAAAATTGCAAGCCAGTGGCTATTTCCGTGCCAAGCAAGTACAGGAAAATATGATTCAGCAATCCGGCATTCCATACACGATTGTCCACGCCACACAATTTTTTGAATTTGCAGCGAGCATTGTTCACATGAGCGCTGATGGTACTGGAAAAGTGTTAGTACCTGATGCAAATATTCAACCGATTGCCAGCAAGGATGTGGTTGCTTTTATGGCGCAATGCGCTGTAGCAGCACCAGCGAACAAAATCATGGAAATAGGTGGTCCGCAGAAATTTGAAATGAAAAAATGGCTGAAAATGTACGCAACAGCAACTAACAAAACGATTGAAATAATAGCTGATGAAAATGCATTGTACTCTGGTGCGCCAATCGAACGAGAAACCTTGAACCCGGAAGCAGCGGTATATTTAGGAGCAACGAACTATGAAGATTGGATTGCACTACCTCAAAACCAACGATAACAAAAACAACAATCCCGGCAATTAAGGTCGGGATTTTCTGTTTCACAAAGTCGCTCTTTTTGAAAATAGTTAGCAGTAGTTGCCAGAGACTATAATCGGTCTGTTTTTAATTGGTAAGAAAGCCACACAGACGACAAGCAGATTTGTCCTGTTTTTGATAGTGACATTATTAAAAGAAGACAATAAAACTTTATCAATAACTATAAGCTAAGTCTGGTAAATTATATTAGCTTCCCGAGAGCAATTGCAATGACCAACAATATTTATACTCGTTCTCGTCTTTGCGAGCGTTTGCAACGGAGCGTAGCAATCTCTAACATTCAATATGTGATACACCGCGTGTTGCTCCTATTTATTCAACTTGCTGACGAGCGCAGCTAATTGTTCTATCTGCTCGCGCTGCATGGTTATAAGATCTTCTTGCTGACGCATAATAAGATGGTCAATCTTTTCGTGCAGCATTCTTATTTCCAGTTCCGATTTCAGATTAACCATATAGTCTTTCTTAGCACGTAGCCTGTCTTTACCTTCCTGCCGGTTTTGACTCATCATAATAACCGGAGCCTGCAGCGCAGCAATGCACGATAACAAGAGGTTGAGTAAAATGAAGGGGTACGGATCAAATCCTTTATTGTGAAATAGCAGTGCATTAGCGCCAATCCATACTACCAGCACGATACAGAAAGAAATAATAAACGTCCAGCTTCCGCCAAAATTAGCCACCTTGTCTGCTATTCGGTCGCCGAAAGAGCTATTTTTACTCCCATCGTCTACATCATCATTCGAAATAAGGCTGTTGTTTCTCAAGCTGTCCAATACTGTTTTTTCCAGCTCGCCGAGGTCGCCGGTTTCTTTCATTAGAAATTCAGCAATGTATTGAGATTTAAAAATATCCAATTCGCTTTTGGCTATTTCATCCTCTTCGCAAAAATCAGGCTTTCTTTGTTTGATTAGGTTAAGCAATGCGGGCGGAATAAAATGGCCTGATATTTTTTCGCTTTCCGGTAGTTCTTTTCCCGAAAGTGAACTGATGAATGTTTTCATTGCTGTAATTTTACCTGAAATTAAACTTCGCTATTCACATCACAAAAACTAAAAGCGAATCAAAATGCAAGAACCGGATTTTAAGGAAGTAGCGGCACAACTGCGCCAACCTACAGGAGCAGATGGTGTAAAAACTGCGGGGTATATGGGTATGAATAACCGCCACATGATAGAGCAGGCTATTAATTATCTTGAGCTTACTAACGATGATAAAATACTCGAAACCGGCTATGGTGGCGGCTTACATCTTGGCTATTTATTTGAAAAAGCACCGCTGGCTTGCTATAAGGGCGTTGATATTTCTGCTACCATGCGCGATACTGCTATTGCGAATAATGCAGCAATAAAAGGCGATTTTGAATTTATACAGCAGGATGTAACCAATGGCTATCTGGCGATACCACAATTTCCTGATGAATCGTTCGATAAGATTTTCACGTTAAATACGTTGTACTTTTGGGACGATGCCGCAGCTCAGGCAACGGAACTATTGAGATTACTGAAGCCGGATGGCAGGCTGGTTGTGGGTTTTGGAGCGCGTGATTTTATGGAGTCGCTACCATTTACGCAGTATGGTTTTAAACTGTACAATGTAAGCGATGCGGAAACATTATTGACCAATGTTGGTTTTAAAATAGTAGATACACATACGGAGAGGGAGTTTGTGCCTGGTGTACAGGGCGAGGTAGTAGAGCGGGATATTATTTTTATCTGCGCCACCAGGTAAATTTGCAGGTATAATTCAAACAGAACAATTGACTTAGTATGAGAAAATATATAGCGATTATAGCAGCAATATTATTAGCAACAACAGCAACAGCACAGGAGGAAAAAGGCTATTTTGATGCTTCGCAAACTTTCCACGGTGGAATCGTTGTGGGCATGAATGCTGCGCAAATAGATGGCGACACTTATGGCGGCTATCGCAAGGTGGGTTTGAATGTAGGCGGTGTTGTATATGCTAATTTTTCGCCTGACTGGGGTATGAGTCTGGAGCTATTATTTTCTCAAAAAGGTGCTAAAGGCATTAGTACAGAGCAGAGTATTGTCGGGCCTTATTTTATGAAATATACTATTGCCACTAACTATGCCGAAATTCCTGTGATGCTGCATTTCTACCGCACACCACGCATCCACATTGGCGCGGGTGCATCTTACTCACAATTTATTAGTGCCAAAGAATATCTGGAAGATTTGGATTACACAAGAGAGTTTGACGAGGCAGAATACCCATTTAAGAAATTTAATGTCGATGGCTTGGTAAGTGTTAGCTATATGCTCTACAAAGGTTTAATGGCAAATGCGCGCTTTCAATACTCGCTCACACCTATACGCGATGCTGCTGATGCGCCACTTGGCTTTACCAGTCGTGCAAAACAAGTAAATAATATGTTTGCATTCAGGCTGGCCTATTTCTTCAATTAATTCACTGCATTTTTAAACTTGATGCGCTTGTACATCGACAGATAAATAGCAATACAGGTAAGCGTTCCAAGTATGCTGCCGGCATATACATCATCGTAAAAATGTTGGGATAAATAGATGCGGGAATAGGCAACCAATATTGCCAGCAGAAAATAAATAAATCCAATCCATCTCTTGCCGATAGGCATTATCAACGTGAGAAAGCAAAAGAACGCAAACGCACCGGCAGTATGTCCGGAGGGGAAGCTATAAGACATTAACTCCGGCTGACCGTCTACCAGATACATCCAATCCGGCTTGTCGAAAAACTTTATGGGGCGTGGTGCATTAACCCAACGCTTTATTAATTGGCAGAGCAGAAATGGAATAATATTGCAGAGCGCCATTAACAACAAAAAGCCTTTATTTCGATACGTTTTATTAAAAGCAAGTATCAATAATCCTGTGCCTATTATTACCGGCGCAGTGCCCATCAATGTTATCCAGGGCATAATAGCGTCTTGCAGCGTATTGTGCCGGATATTGATATGCTTGTAAATAGCTATTTTATCGGTGTAGAAAAATGCAATTCCACCAACAATCCACCATATAAGACAGCACAATAAAAACCATTGCAGGCTATTTAAAGGTTTTTGAGATGGTGTTGTTGTCATAGTTATTAGTATTTTCAAATAGCCAACCTATTTGTCTTGCCTCAATTCGACATTTTGAATCTGTCCTCCGCAAACAAATTTAATTTTATTGATACCCCAATCTGCTGATGTAATCAAGTGTTCATTTTTAAATCTGAAAGGTTTCCACTGCCCCTTATATTCCTCATTCTCATCAGTGGAAACTATTGGCGTTATTTCCACAATTCGCCCCGAACATTTATTTAAAGAATCAAATTCAAATCGCTCAGACAAATGGACTTTTTCGATTAAGGGCTCACTTCTCTTTTGATTTCTTAAGCTCCCAAATACTTCGTACGAAATCAGAGATTTGCTGTTGAATAGATTCAGGTTGCTTTCAACTACTACAACTTTGATGCTATCAATTTTCAAACTATCTTGAAATGGCCACCAGCCTATATTGTAAGTAACAGGCAGTTCCAGTTTGGGTTTTCTCGGCTCGCGCGAGAAAATGCTTTTTCTTCCGAAATCTGTTAAAATCAAGTATGTTGTCGCAGCAATAACAATGACTATCAGAAATGTAATGAGTACAACCTTTCTTTTGCTCTTCATAGTTAAACGGAAAATTATTTAACTACTTTAATAGATTCAACTTTACCTTTCCTCGCTTTCCTTATTTTATTGAAAAAACGTGTGTACAATTCTTTATTGAAGATGTTGGAATCGTTGCGCGCCTGCGTCATTATAAATAGTGCAATCGGCAGCAACACACCCGTAGCCAGCCACATTCCATACCAGGGCGCTACTGCTTCTTGTTTGGCTAATTTTTCGCCGGTGCTATTGATGATAAAATAGACCACAAAGAAGCCAATCGCCACGACCACAGGCATACCAATACCGCCTTTGCGGATGATAGCACCCAGCGGCGCACCTATCAGAAATAAAAGGATACAGGCAAAGGACAACGTAAACTTTTTATGCCATTCTATTTTGAGCTTGGTAATCTTATCTTTCTTAATGCCGCTATCATTCATGTAAGGAAATACAGAGCCCTTTATTGCCCGCACATTCGACTCTACCTGACTCAGTATCCTGTCTTTTTCTTTATCCGGAATTACCTCTTCAAATGACTTTTTATAAGCTATCGTTGGCTTCGCCTCTGCAAGCTTTTTATGGAATAAACTATCTGTTTTGTTTTGATTTTTGAAAATAGAGTAGTACGGTCTCAGCACGCGGTTAAACTCATTTGCCGCCGCTTTCATCTTCACGGTATTGCTGTCTATATTATAAGAAAGCTGGCCAACATTCATCATTACTTCATTGCCCTTAAATAACTCTTCTTTCGTACGCGAAAAGGCAAACTTAGATAGGTCAAATACCTTAAACCATTTGCCAAAGTGCATGCGCGTCTGCTCGTTGTCGCCTTTGTTATTGGTCTCTTCATAACGCCAACCATCATGCAGTTCAAATACCAGATAATGGCCGTCAGGCGAGGGATACATTTTGCCATTCTTAGCCAATACCACATTGTCATTGCCGCGCGATTGCGTGTGGTCGTATATAATTACATCGCGTATCGTTTGTCCGTCTTTTTCTTTCTTACCTACGCGTATCGCAAAGCCATCAATATCTTTATTAAAAATACCCTCTCTGATATTCATCGTTGGCTTTTGGTTGCGCATGTCATACAGCAACGAAAAGGTCTTCAGGTTCGCAACAGGAATTACATAGTTATTGAACAGGAAAGCGGCGGTGGCAATGATGATGATAAATACTGTGAGTGGCCTCATAAACCGGAATAGCGATATGCCAGATGATTTAATGGCAACCAGCTCATAGTTTTCGCCCAGATTACCAAAGGTCATGATGGCGGCTAATAATATACCGAGCGGCAATGCCATTGGGATAAGGGTAGCGGCCCAGTTCATCAGCAACTGTATCATCAGTCCCATGCCCAATCCTTTGCCCAGCAACTCATCCATATACAGCCAGAAGGTCTGCATCACAAATGCAAACAGCACGATGAAGAATGTGACCACAAAGGGTCCCATAAAACTGCGTATGATTAACAGGTCAAGTTTCTTAATGCGTGGAATCATCAGCGGAATTGCGGCGGTGTACATTAGCCGTCGCGGCAGTATTTTTAAGCAGTGGCAAAATTAAGTCAATATAAACAAATAAAGCGTACCAACCGGCACGCTTGATATCAAAAGAGGTAGCTATATTGATTAGCTGCCAATACGATGTTTAAGGTCGTTGACCTGCGTGAGCCAAAGGCGCTCCTGGTCTTTGATTTCGTTCTTCTCGGCAAAGTCAGTTATCTGCAAGATAGTTTCGTTAGTAACGGCGCTTTGTTCTATTCTAAATTCAAAATACTCGTCGTCGGCATAATAGTCCCATTTATAACGCACGTATTCGTTTTCCATATATCCTATACGCACGGCTTCGTCGCCTGCGCCATTCCAGCTAAATGTAAATGAATCATCCCTTTGGTCAACACTATCGGCAAACCATTCCTGCAAGCCAGTGGGTGTAGATAAAAATTCGAAAAGAATAGCCGGCGAGCACCTTACCGGAAATTCTACTGTATACATTGTTTTTTTACTCTTCATAAATTTATTTCTTAACTCTTTGTGTGATGTTTAGTATTAGAGTTGCAATAATAGAAAAACAAACTAATTATCAAAGCTTTTTGTCAGATTTCTTTTTTATATTTTCAGGCAAATGCGCATATTGTGCTGTGGCGTGTTAATAATATTTTAATTTTTTTTGGGTTGAATACTCAAGATACTTAAATTTGTCTGGTTGTATAATTGTTAATCACACTAAAAATCCCCCTTTTTATAACCAAAAATTTACACCGACTATGTCTATGCGTCAATTGAAAATTACAAAATCGATTACCAACCGGGAAAGCCAGTCGCTGGAAAAGTACCTGCAGGAAATCGGCAAAGTAGATTTGATTACTCCCGAGGAAGAAGTGCTATTGGCTATTAGAATAAAACAGGGAGACCAGAAGGCGCTCGAAAAGCTTACCAATGCCAACCTCCGCTTTGTAGTATCCGTAGCAAAGCAATACCAAAACCAAGGTCTTTCTTTAAGTGATTTGATTAACGAAGGTAATCTGGGCCTTATTAAAGCAGCACAACGCTTTGATGAAACACGTGGATTCAAATTTATCTCTTATGCAGTTTGGTGGATTCGCCAGTCAATTTTACAGGCATTGGCCGAGCAGTCGCGCATTGTGCGCCTGCCGCTTAATAAAGTAGGCCTTACCAATAAAATCAGCAAAGCATATTCATTGCTGGAGCAGGAATTTGAACGCGAACCAAGTTCCGAAGAAGTAGCCAGCCTGCTCGAAATAGGCCTGGACGAAGTGGAAACTACAATGGGTGTTGCGGCACGCCACGTGAGCATGGACGCGCCTTTTTCTGACGGCGAAGATGGTACATTGCTCGACGTACTTGCCAATCCAAACTCATCCAGCGCCGATAGAAGTATAGAGCACCGCGATAGTCTGCGCCTTGAGGTTGCAAGAAGCCTGAGCTCTCTTACAGACCGCCAACGTGATGTACTGATGTTGTATTTTGGTATCGACGTTGACAATCCGGTTTCGCTGGAAGATATAGGCGAGAAATTTGGCCTTACACGCGAGCGCGTTCGCCAGATAAAAGACAAAGCAATTACCAAATTGCGTACCACCAATCGTTGCAAACTTCTAAAATGTTACTTAGGATAATAATGAAATAAACCTTTACAATTTTACAAAAATGCGTTCCGATTCGGGGCGCATTTTTATTTAGGTAGATGCTAAATTCAGTAACCGCAAAGACTCGCAAAGTTCTTCGCAAAGCGGCGCCAAGCCTCATACTCTTTTTACTTTGCGGCCCTCTGCGGCAGAATAAAATGTATTTCTTTCGCATGGAAACTATTTATAGCAGCATCTCCGTTAAAAGCAAAATCCAACCAAACGCTATTATTTACAACCCCGGCTTTCACGCATGGACGAGCCTATTTTCCATGTATCTTTGCAGGCACTTATGACTATTGAACAAATAAAAGAGATGCGCGAACGTATGGCGCATCTGCACAAATACTTAAAGCTCGAAGAAAAAATAGCCAAACTCGAAAACGACCGTCAGATATCATTATCGCCGGGTTTTTGGGATGATAATAAACGGGCAACCGGTATCTTGAAAGAAATACAGGTCAATAAATTCTGGGTTGAATTGTATGAAAAAGTAAATGCTTCGGTAGAAGATTTTGCTATTCTTTTTGATTTTTGGAAAGAGGGCGAAGCAGCGGAAGATGAAGTAAAAGCGGCACACGAAGAGGCTACTAAAAATATTGACGAACTCGAATTTAAGTCTACACTTAACGAGCCGGAGGATGAGATGCCGGCTATTATACAAATCAACAGTGGCGCAGGCGGAACTGAAAGCCAGGACTGGGCCGAAATGCTGGCGCGCATGTACCGCATGTATGGCCAAAAGCAGGGATGGACAGTAACAGAAGTGGATTGGCAATGGGGCGATGGCGCAGGTATTAAAACCTGTACTTTGCAATTCGACGGAAGCTTTGCCTACGGCTTATTAAAGGCAGAGAATGGTGTCCATCGCCTGGTGCGCGTATCTCCGTTTGACAGTAACGCTCGCAGACATACCTCATTTGCTTCGGTATATGTTTATCCTTTAATTGATGACACAATTAGTATTGAGGTAAAAGATAGCGACGTGAAGATGGAAACATCGCGTAGTGGTGGCGCCGGCGGACAAAATGTAAATAAGGTAGAAACCAAAGTGATGTTGACACACCTTGCAACGGGCATCGTTGTTGTTTGCCAAACAGAAAGAAGTCAACTTGGAAATAGAGAAAAAGCGATGCAGATGCTGAGAAGCCGCCTGTATGAAGAAGAGCTGCGTAGAAGACAGGAAGTAAAAGATGCTACCAATGCTTCTAAGAAAAAAATAGAATGGGGCTCGCAAATTCGCTCTTATGTATTCCATCCTTATAAAATGATTAAAGACCACCGCACCGATTTTGAGGTAGGTAATGTGCAACCCGTAATGGATGGCGAGATTGATGATTTCATCAAGGCCTACCTGATGATGAACGACGAAGAATAGTACCAAATGAAAGATTCATTGACGAATATTATTAAAGAAGATTTCCTGAGCCAGGATATAGAGCGCATATTAATGGCGCTTGCTATCGGCTTTGTGATAGGTGCTGAGCGCGAGTATAGGTCTAAGTCTGCAGGCTTGCGCACCATGATACTAGTAAGCCTCGGTTCTTGCCTGTTTACCTTGTTATCTGTGCGCATTGGTGCGCCTGCAAGCGCCGACAGAATAGCGGCTAATATCATTACAGGTATTGGTTTTCTGGGTGCTGGTGTAATCTTTAAAGATGAAAATAGGGTAGGCGGCATCACTACGGCTACTACTATATGGATGGTGGCTGCATTGGGCATGGCTATTGGTGCGGGTCATTATCAGGCTGCATTTATCAGTACTATTGCAGTGATTGTAGTACTGATATTTCTATCCCCTTTTCAGGGTATTATCGAGCGCTTTAACCGTACCCGCTATTATCGAATAGTGGCGCCTTACCGGCACGAAACATTAAAGCGTTACGAGCACTTGTTTAAGAAATACAAACTGAAAGCCACGCGTGGCAAACAAACGAGGGCAGGGGAATCTATAACAGGAAACTGGGAAGTGCACGGTCCTGATAAAAACCATGAGAAGCTCATCAACTTTCTATTAAAGGATGAAGATATAATTGAGTTTGATTTTTAGAATACTATATAAAAAATATCCGGATACTGATTTTGTATCCGGATTTTTTGTTCTCCTCTTTTCCTACGGTTGCGGCGTATACCGCAAATATGGTTTCACTATTTTTAGTCCTTTCGGGAATTTCTTTGCTGCATCTTCGGTAGAAACAGCAGGCACTACTATCACATCTTCGCCATGTTGCCAATCGGCAGGCGTAGCAACGCTATGCTGCGCGGTCAGTTGCAGCGAATCGACCACACGCAACACTTCATTAAAGTTGCGACCTGTTGATGCAGGATAGGTAAGTGATAATTTGAGTTTTTTATCTGGCCCTATTACAAATAGCGAACGGACTGTTGCCGTTGCAGATGCATTTGGATGAATCATATCGTAGAGCGCAGCAACTTTTCTATCTTCATCGGCTATTATCGGAAATTCAACTTTTGTGTTTTGCGTTTCGTTGATATCGTTTACCCAGCCATGATGCTTGTCCAGCGGGTCCACGCTTAGTGCCAGCACTTTTACGTTGCGCTTCGCAAATTCATCTTTTAACTGTGCTGTTCTTCCTAATTCAGTAGTGCACACTGGTGTGTAGTCGGCAGGATGGCTGAATAAAATGCCCCAGCTATCGCCCAGGAATTCATGAAAATTAATATCGCCAATCGTAGTTTTTGCAGTGAAGTCCGGCGCTTCATCTCCTAATCTTATAGACATGTTTGTAGGTATTAATAAGGGTGAAAAAAAGATTGATTTAAATAACCACTTCGTCGAT